>CEUS01284537.1_pt1 | contig 42943 bp, 30 predicted proteins | sample 427031 | NCBI WGS metagenome assembly CEUS01 (sample SAMEA2622837, study PRJEB7988) | marine metagenome | biome: marine biome (ENVO:00000447); feature: marine epipelagic mixed layer (ENVO:xxxxxxxxx); material: "saline water (ENVO:00002010), including plankton (ENVO:xxxxxxxx)" | depth 140 m | reverse complement strand
GGTGGTGCAAAGCCTGCAACTCTTGAACCTACTACAACATCTGTGCCTAGTAATACGCCAACACCTGAGCCCTACTGCAAATGTTATCGACCAAACCATAACGCCACCAAAGTTTGAAGTTCTTAGGAAGCATCCAAAGTATGACTGTATGAATGTTGAAATGAACATGTTCATCGGAGTTTTTGGGATGTACGTTATTGCACCTGATGCAGCACCTAGGGATTATGTTATTCATACGGCCAATATCCTAGCTCAGCACATAGACAATGACGAGGATGGAATACTTGATGATGCTGATGTATTACAACATTTAGTTGAAAACAATTATGTGGTTCCTGTATGGACTACTCATGATCGAGAAGATTTTTGGAAGGAAGCAAGAGATACATACTGTGAAGATAATACCAGTATGCGGGCAAGTATGTATTACGATGAGGACGAATGAGTACTTGCAGTAATTAAGAAAAAAGGAACGTGGGATGGAAATCTTGAAGAAGTGTGGCATGTAGTTACTGCAGGTTGGTCAGAGGTGCTTATCCAGAAAGCTTTTGGTATAGATAACCCTTCACTTTTAACAGATGCTATGGATGTTGCTCGGGGTGAATATTTTGAAGATGTTCCTTCAAAATATCCTTCTTAAACTTGGTATACGTATTACGACGAATCATGTGGATAACGCATGTCAAGGTTTAAGAAACCAGAGTCCATAGTGGTGGCATAGTATTCTAAAGAAATTAAGAAGTGGATCAAAAATTAATATTTAAACTGAAAAAATTTATCCACGGAAAATTAATATTGCAGCTGAAATATAACCAATAATCAATATAGGAAATAGCCATTTACCGCCGAAAAGTTTTACAAGAACTGTTCCTCTCGATTGGGCAAATGAGATGATTATTAATGTACTTAATATCGCCATCAAGCAACTAAATATATGAATATTATTTATATGTCCCCAAAAAGAGGATTTAGTTAAAAATAAGTCATCCCCAAATAAAACAACACATGTATTAAAAAGGTTGCTTCCAAATAAATTAGAAACTGCTAAATCAGTTTTCATTTTATACATTGCCATGATCACTGTAGCTGCCTCAGGAAGAGAAGTGGCAATAGCTAAGAATTGAGTCCCAACAAATCCTTTGTTCCAATTCATAAGTATTGATAAATTGTCACCGCTATAGGATAAAAGACTTGCAGCGGCAAAAGTGACAATTGCAGCAATTAAATACTTATTAATTGCAAACACCAACCGTCTAGATACTTTAACTGACTCATTATTTACGCTATCCTCATTCCGATCACTTTTATAAACTGAATACATAGCGTAAATAAAGAATAAAATTATAAATATTGAGAAAGGACTTATCATGAGTCCAAATAAGGAAAATTCATAAGTTGAAAAACTCTCAACACTTATTATCGTAGAGGTAATTAATATAGCGACCAAGCTAAATAGACCTAGAATTACAGTAGAACGTTCGACTGTATGCATGATAGGTAACCCTCGCCAAAAAAAATCGCAAGCCCCAATTAAAAGCAAATTGAACATATTACTTCCAAAAACATCTCCTGCTGCCAATTCAGGTTCATTAACCAACAAAATTGAAGTCGCACCTGTACCTAATTCTGGTAGAGAAGTAGCAGTAGCAAGAAGTAATACTCCAACAAAAGTCTGTCCTAAATTCAGTTCCTGCGAAATAATATCAACACTTGATACTAAATGATGAGCAGCAATAAAAATAATAATTCCGGCAAAAATTAATTGTGCCCAAACTAAAAGAATCTCCAACTTTTTACCTCTATCCTAGAAGAAAAATTCAAACAAATTTAATGAAAACCATACTAATCCATTGGTTTTTGAGCAATAATTAAGTCGCGATTACCTCGTAGAACTTGAACAGATATATTTACAAAACCTATTCTTTCTAACATATCGCTATAAACACTTGAAGGACGTTCTTGTCCTCCAGTCGAAACTAAAGTCTGTAAATCTAATAATGTTGCTTGTAATGGACCAGTTCGCTCTTCATCTAATAATTTTTCACAAACTAATATCGCTCCATTCGGTTCAAGTGCTTTAAAGCAATTTCTTAAAATTATGTCGCACTGTTTATCTGACCAATCGTGAAGAACCCATCCAAGAGAAATAACATCTGCTACATTAGGCAAACTATCTGTTTCAAAAAAATCGCCTGATATGGTTTTTATGCGATCACCTAAATTATGTGATTGTATATAATGATCAGCTACTAAACAAACTTGTGGGAGTTCGAAAACAATACCATTTAATTCATTGTGTCTCTGTGTTGCAGCAATAGCCAATGCTCCAGATCCACCACCAACATCCATCAAGCAACGATAATTATTGAAATCAAAAGCCTCAACAATTTCTTTTGCAGCAAGTAAAGATAAATTGTGCATTCCTCTAGCAAAAGAACGTATTGTAGGTAAATCAGCATATACATTTTGCATCATATCAAATCCGGAACCAAAAACTTGACTTACTCTAGGAGAATTTTCACGAATTGCATCAGGAAGAAATTGCCATAATCTCCATTGAAGATGACTTAAATGTTCTGTATGTCCACCAAGGTAATCTGGGGAATCAGTTACTAGAAACCTTTGAGTAGGTTTTGAATTGCTGTAACGAATTCCATCGAAAACCAAAAGATCAACTGCTACTAGAGCATTAAGAAGTCTTGGCAGGGCACTGGGATGAAGCCTAAGTTTGTACGCAAGAACTTCTGAGCTAGATGACCCTTTAGAAAGTTCATCAAAGATTCCTAATTCAATTGCTGTAAAAAGGACCTTCGATATCCAAAAACCGAAAAACATTCCTTGTATTCGCTCTTCAGAAAAATCCTCTTCATGGGTATTGCTCATAGAATACAATACTCACTTTAAGAACTTGGAACATCATCGCCGAGACTTTCCACAAGTAACTCTAAGATATCCTTTGCCTTCTTTGTTTCAGATACTCCCTTTGAACCAACGCCTTCATTCATCATTTGCAAACAAAAAGGGCAAGAAGTTCCAACAGTTTCTGCTTCTGTCTCCAAGAAATGTTCTGTGCGAATGTGATTGACTTTCGTTCCAGGTTCATCCATCCACATTCGACCACCACCTGCTCCACAACAAAAACCACGTTCTCGATTTCTAGGCTCCATTTCAACTAAAGTTACCCCAGGAATTGAATTTACTATTTCCCTTGGTGGATCAAAAATCCTATTATGTCTCCCTAAGTAGCAGGAATCATGGTAAGCAAGTGTTGTATCAATAGTTTTTATTGGCTTTAATCGGCCATCTTTTATCAAATCAGCTACATATTCAGTATAGTGAAGCACTTCAAATTCTCCACCAAATTGTGGATATTCATTTTTTATTGTATTAAAGCAATGAGGGCAAATAGTTATTATCTTTGGCTTTCCATAATTAGAAATGGTTGTAATATTCTGTTCAGCCATAATCTGAAAAAGATACTCATTTCCCATTCTGCGAGCCGGATCACCAGTACATGTTTCTTCATCCCCCAAAATCGCATATTTAACTTTAGCAAGTTTAAAAATTGAAGCCATCGCTTTAGGAATTGCTTGACTTCGTTGCTCCAAAGCACCTGTACAACCAACCCAAAATAAGACTTCAATCTCTGGGTTATCTGCCATAACTGGAACATCAAGTCCTTCAGTCCAATCAGTTCTGGTGAAAGATGTGCCTCTCCAGGGATGACCACGTTGTTCCATACTTAAGAGTGCACCCTCAGCTGTAGCAGGCATTCTTGCCTCTTCCATTACAAGATATCGACGCATATCTACAATACTATCAATATGCTCAATAAAAACAGGGCAGGCTTCCATACAAGCCCTACAGGTTGTACAAGACCAAAGAACATCTTCAGTAACAGCATCAGATACCATTGAAACAGGTTCACCTAAAGGTGCCTTTTCACTTTCCAAATCATCGGTGGGCAAAAGTCTTATCCAAGGTTTGGAATCTCCGTTACGCTCCTCGATAATTTCAGGACCCCGAGCCACCATGTATTTTTTCATATCCTGAATAAGTTTTCTAGGAGAAAGAGGTTTTCCACTAGCATATGCAGGACATTGATCCTGACAACGACCACAATTGGTACATGCATCATAATCAAGCAGTTGTTTCCAAGTTAGATCGGTAATTTCACTTGCTCCAAACCTTTCAAGTGTTTCAATATCTCCCATCGGTCGGAGGGCACCAAGTGGTCGATCAGACCTAAGAAATGCATTTAAAGGAGCAAAAAATATGTGTGCTATCTTCGTAAATCTAAAAGTAATATATACATAACTTATGGTAACAAGAATCACGTGCAGCCAATAAATAATAAAATGACTGACCTCACCTCCATACTGTGTAATACCGCCGGCTCTAAAAGCCAATGCAAACAAATAGCCAATAAAAGACCATGGTGCTGCAGCAGGGTCATATAAGTCACTCTGAGGATTTAGTTCAGTAACTGCAATTCTCAAACCTTCAACCAAAAACCCACTTATTAATAATAATCCAATTAGTGACAAAATAATGCCATCATCGACAAAAGTATTAAGTCGATCCGGTTTCATCACATATCTACGCCAAACTGCCATCGCCAATCCGATGGAAGCGAAAAGACCTCCACCTATATCCCAAAGCAAGCTAAACTGATTTCGTGCATAAACTGTAGGTATCTCAAATCCAACTGTTGGAGCTACATATTTATGCCAATTCCATTCTACAGCTCCTAGAGTTGTAGCAAAAATTAAAATTATGAAACCCCAAAAAAGAAAAAAATGCATTAGGCCAGGAAAAAGCTCTCTCTTTAAAAATCTTCTATGCCCAAAGATATCCAATCCAGCTAAACGAATTGAACGAGAAATTCTTGGTCCCCATGGACCCAAATCTGGCATAGCTCGACCAAGCATCCAAACTCTTAATCTTGTCCAAAAAGCATAGGTCAAACAAACCATAAGCACACCCATAGTCAGGTATACCAACACTCCCAAAAAAGGATACCCTATATTCCAGTATTCTGGTCTTCCAGGTAGATCAGGCATTTGGCCTCCTATTAATTTAAACCTTAACAACGTGACTAATGGAAACACTTGGGTCTAAGAACATAACAATCTGCAAGTCCTATTAACACAAGCATTCTAAAGCTAGTAGAGCAAGGTATCAAGACATTTTTTATGAAAATATATAAAAAACTATTTTAAGAAACATGATTTTCAACACGTTTAGCTATTTGACTTTTGAAGTTTAATACACTACAATTACCCCTTTGTAACTAAATTTCGAAGCATAGTAGTTCTCGTTTGTAATTAACTGAAAACCTATAGCAAGGAATCTTCATAGCGAGTTGGTGTTTGTGTGATAAAAAAATCTCCGGTTAATATGCTCGCGGATCAATCAATTTATTCTTTGTGCATATCGTTCACCCTTAATAGTGAAATGCACCCAGCAATGTTTTCTTTTAGAAACAAAAAATTCTAGTCGTTAACCTAATACGATCTTATGTCGGATTTATTATCTATTGTATAAGGAGCACTTAATTCAATGACAATCAGTAAATCGCCTAATAAAAGGAAATCAAACGAACTCTACGAAGCTCCAATTAAAAGTTATTCAAACATAAACAGTGTCATTAATGTCCCAAATTTACTTCAAATACAACTTGATGCAATGGAATGGTTAAAAGGGGATGGGCTTTCAAGCCTATTTTCAGAAGTTTCCCCAATAGATGATTTTACTGGGCATCGTTTAGAATTAAGTTTTCTTTCTCATGAATTTCGAGAACCAAAACATTCCATTTCGGAATGTAGGGAAAAGGAAATTACCTTTTCTAGACCTTTATATGTAAATACGCAATTAATAGTTAAAGAAACTGGGGAAATAAAGGAACAAAGTATATTCTTTGGAGACATTCCAATGATGACCGAACAAGGTACTTTCATAATAAATGGTGCCGAAAGAGTAGTTGTCAGTCAATTGGTTCGCTCACCTGGAGTATATTACACAGTTGAATTAGATACTTCTGGAAGGCCTATATGTTCTGCAAAATTAATACCTTATCGTGGTGCTTGGCTTGAATTTGAAACATCTGCTCGAGATCAACTAGTTGTGAAAGTAGACAGGAAAAGAAAAGCCCCTATAACTTTACTTCTTAGAGCATTAGGGTACATTTCAGACGAAGAAATTCTCGAACTTTTTGCCAGTATCGATGACCATCCTGACCATAAATACATAGAGACTACGTTATCCAAAGACCCAATCCCTTCTTCCCGTTATGAAGATTTTAGAGAATCCGATCTTGAGTCTACATGGCTAAAAGTAAAAGGTGATACTCCTTACGATCCAATGCTTGCTAAAGGACTTGTGGCTTCCCGAATTGAATTTTATAGAAGGCTAAGACCAGGAGAACCAGCAAGTATCGACAACGCAAATACTTTAATTGATAACCTTTTATTTAACCCTCGACGTTATGATCTTGGGACAGTTGGCAGTTACAAGATGGGCAGGCAAATTGAATCACGAAAAAATTCATCTGAAACATCTGGCCTTAGAGTACTCAACAAAAAAGATATCGTAGATGTAATAACTAAAATCATTTATATAAACAATGGCCATCCGGAAGATGCTGACGATATTGACCACTTAGGAAATAGACGTGTTAGAGCAGTTGGAGAATTAATACAAAACCAATTAAGACTTGGTGTTCTTAGGATGGAAAGAGTTATAAAAGAACGCATGACGATAATTGAACCTGAAAATGCCACACCTGCTGCATTAGTCAATATCCGTCCAGTAGTTGCCGCGATAAGAGAATTTTTCGGCGGATCACAATTATCCCAGTTTATGGATCAAACTAACCCATTAGCTGAACTCACCCATAAAAGACGTTTGTCTGCCTTGGGACCTGGAGGCTTATCAAGAGAAAGAGCGGGTTTTGAAGTTCGGGACGTTCACAATTCTCATTATGGAAGAATTTGCCCAATAGAAACACCAGAAGGGCCAAATATTGGACTGTTAGGATCTCTAGCAACATATGGAAGAACTAACCAATATGGTTTTATAGAAACCCCTTACAGAAAGGTTTTTCATCAACTTCAAAGTTCAGACGAAAAACTTTTAGGAAGAACTGTTTCTAAGGATTTAAATGATGATAGTGGAAAGCTATTGGTAAAAGGTGGAAGTAAAATTACTTCAAAGATACTGGAAAAAATTAAAAATTTAAATGAAACTTCAATCCCTTTAAGACCATTTGTCACATTGGACTCAACAGACATCGAATACCTTCCAGCTGATGATGAACAAGACATGGTAATTGCGCAAGCCAACATTCCTGTAGACGAACATGGGCAATTCGTGCCTGACACAGTCGAAACTAGAACAAATGGAGAACCACGAATTCAGGATATTGATTTGATTCATTACATGGACGTTTCTCCAATGCAGATAGTAAGTGTATCAACATCTCTTATACCTTTCCTCGAACATGACGATGCTAACCGTGCTCTTATGGGTTCAAATATGCAAAGACAAGCAGTTCCATTGATTAGACCTGATGCCCCTTTAGTAGGTACTGGAATGGAAAGTAGAGTAGCACTCGATAGTGGGCAAGTGATACTTTCTGAAACTGACGGTGTTGTTACAGGGGTCAGCGGAGATGAAATTATAATTACAGAAAAGAATGGTGATGCAACGCCTTATCCCTTACAGAAATTTGTTCGTAGCAATCAAAGCACATGTGTAAACCAAAGACCTGTCGTAAACATAGGGCAGAAAATTAAAATAGGGGACACATTAGCAGATTCTTCCTCCACTGATAAAGGAGAACTAGCACTGGGTCACAACCTTCTCGTAGCTTTCATGAGTTGGGAAGGCTATAATTTTGAAGATGCTATCATCCTAAGTGAAGAACTCGTTAAGGATGATAAATTTACATCGGTACATATTGAAAAATATGAATGTCAGTCCAGGCAAACAAAACTTGGAGAAGAAGAAATCACAAGGGATATTCCTAACGTAAGCGAAGATGCCCTAAGAAACTTAGACGAGCTTGGAATAATACGAATAGGTGCCGAAGTATCTGCAGGTGACATCTTAGTAGGAAAAATCACTCCCAAGGGTGAGACTGAACTTTCTGCTGAAGAAAAACTTCTGCGTGCTATTTTTGGAGAAAAAGCCAGAGATGTTAAAGACACTTCTCTCAAAGTGCCTCATGGTGAACGAGGAAAAGTTATTGCAGTGAAAGTTTTTTCCAGAGAAAATCGAGACGAACTTCCTCCAAACGTTAATGAAGTAATTCGAGTTTGGGTTGCTCAAACAAGAAAAATTTCAGTCGGCGACAAAATGGCTGGAAGACATGGAAACAAAGGTGTTATCGCAAGAATTCTACCTGTGGAAGATATGCCGTATACCGAAGATGGCACGCCCATCCAGATTATATTAAACCCTATTGGGGTGCCTTCTAGGATGAATTTAGGTCAAATTTTAGAAACTCACTTGGGCTTAGTTGCAGATTCCCTAAACTTTAGAGCAATCACTCCAGTATTTGACGGAGCAACTGACGAAGAAATCCAAGATGGGTTAGCCCATGTGTGGTTTTTAAAAGAGTCAAACGCCATCGATCTTAGAGATTTAGACAACCCTATTGTTGATTGGGACATTGTGAAAGAATGGCTCGAAAATCAAGGTTACAATTTTGATGATGTATTTAATGAAAATAACCCAGGTTTTCCAAGAAGAGTATGCTTAGAAATTTGGCTGAAGGAACATTCAAGTATTTCACTAAAAGGAAAAAGTGACGAGGAGCTTTTTAAGTTAGCAAGAAATATAGGACATGACGGAAAGAATGTCCCTCCTATAATGGGAAAAATGGTTCTACATGACGGTAGAACTGGCGAACAATTCGCACAACCCGTTACAGTTGGATACATCTATATGATGAAATTAATTCATTTGGTTGAAGATAAGATTCATGCAAGATCAACAGGGCCATATTCTCTAATAACACAACAACCATTAGGCGGAAAAGCTCAATTCGGAGGTCAAAGATTTGGAGAAATGGAAGTCTGGGCTCTTGAAGCATATAGTGCTGCCCACAATTTGCAAGAAATGCTAACTGTAAAATCTGATGACGTTATGGGTAGGCAAAAAACATACGAGTCTATTGTAAAGGGTGATGAAGTAAGTCAACCAGGAGTCCCTGAATCTTTTCAAGTGCTACTCAAGGAAATGCAAGCATTGAGTCTTTCAGTTGAATTGCTCAATGAAAATTCATCAGAGATTCCACTTGAAGACACCTTTGCTCAAGCTCAAAATGTATTAGATGAAATTGAATACGATGGACCTGAAAACACAAACGAATATATGGAAATAGACGCTTTATTTGATAATGAAGACACTCTATAAATAGTAGAGATATATAAATCAATTAGATAAGAAATTACCACACCCAAAAGGGGGTTTATGAGTATGGTGCAAAGTGGACCAGATTTTAACGCAATAAGAATAGGATTAGCCTCTCCTGAACAAATACGAATGTGGTCATATGGTGAAGTAACTAAACCTGAAACAATAAATTACAGAACCCTTCGACCTGAGCGTGACGGATTATTTTGCGAAAGAATTTTTGGACCTACCAAAGATTGGGAATGTGCATGCGGCAAATACAAGAAAATACGATTCAGAGGTGTTAAATGTGAGCGTTGTGGGGTCGAGATAACAAGATCTAAGGTTCGCAGGGATCGAATGGGGCACATTGAATTGGCAGCTCCAGTCGCACATATTTGGTTCTCCAAAGGAATACCTAGTCGATTGGGATTGCTTCTAGATTTATCTCCTAGAAGTTTAGAACGGGTTTTATATTTTGCTCAGTACATAATTACTGAAATCAATGAAGAAGTTCGAGAATCAAATCTAGCTACAATTGAGACTAATTATAATGAAGAGCTTGCAAAACTTACGTCAGATTGGGAACAAAAAATTGCACTCGCCAATGATGCTGATTCAGAGGAGCACGACTCAGAATCAGAAACAAAAAATGAAACACTAGAAAACTTACAAAAACAACAAAAGGATGAATTTGAGAAACTTGAGTCTGATTACTCAGAAAAAGTTGCTGATTTGAATGAAATACGAATAGGTCAACTTATATTAGAAGCAAAATGGCGGGATCTATCAGAAAAACATCCAGGACTAGCGAGTGCAGGAATGGGTGCAGCAGCAATGAGAGAACTTCTGACTAATATTGATCTGGATCTTGAACGAGATTATTTAGTATCAGAAATGCGATCAACATCTGGACAACGTAGAAAAAAGGCTGTTAAAAGACTAAGAGTAGTTGAAGCTTTTAGAAAAAGTGCATCCAAGCCAGAATGGATGATCCTAGATGCACTACCAATACTTCCCCCCGACTTACGCCCAATGGTTCAACTTGATGGAGGAAGATTCGCTACTAGTGACTTAAATGACTTATACAGAAGAGTCATCAATAGAAATAATCGACTTAGAAGACTTCTTGAATTAGAGGCCCCCGAAGTAATTGTTCGTAACGAAAAGCGCATGCTTCAGGAAGCAGTAGACGCTTTAATAGACAATGGTCGGAGAGGAAGAGCAATATCAGGAACCCATAATCACAAATTAAAGTCATTATCAGATTTACTAAGAGGAAAACAAGGAAGATTTCGACAAAATTTACTTGGGAAAAGAGTTGATTATTCTGGAAGGTCCGTAATCGTAGCAGGGCCTGAATTGAGATTAGATCAATGTGGTTTACCCAAAAAAATGGCTTTAGAATTATTCAAACCATTTGTAATGCAACGCTTAGTACTTGACGGTATTGCCCACAACATAAAAAGTGCGAAACGCGTCATTGAAGAAATGCACCCAGAAGTTTGGGATATCTTAGAAGATGTAACAAAGGACAGACCTGTATTGCTTAATCGTGCCCCAACCCTTCATAGGCTAGGATTGCAAGCTTTTATGCCCGTATTGATTGAGGGTAGTGCAATCCAAGTTCACCCACTAGTATGCACAGCTTTTAATGCTGACTTCGATGGTGATCAAATGGCTGTCCACGTTCCCTTATCAGGTAAAGCAGTTCTTGAAACAAAAGAATTGATGCTAGCAGTAAATAACATGTTATCTCCAGCTTCTGGGGATCCTTTGGTTGCTCCTACTCTAGATATTGTAATGGGTTGTTACTATCTGACTCAAGAAGAAGAATCCAACTCAGCAATAAAATTGTTTGGATCAATTCATGAAGCAGATATGGCACATGAACTTGGAATCATTAATCTGCAAGAAAAAATTCAGGTTATAGCTGAACAACCTAATTCAGAATCTATAATCTATAACACAACTGCTGGAAGGCTTAAATTTCGCGAGATACTTTCAGAAGAATTAGCATTTATCGAAGAGAACTGGAACAAACTTATGGACAAGAGTACCCTTAAAGATCTAGTGGTCGAAAATTATAAACTTTTGGGAAATCAAGCTACTGCTAAATTACTAGACAACATGAAAAGACTGGGATACCACTACGCTACAATATCTGGAATTACTATAGGAATCAATGATTTGGAAGTTCCAGATTCTAAAGCACAAGTAGTCCAGAATGCTGATCAGCAAATCTTACAATTAGGTGAGGATTATCAAAGAGGTCTCGTCAACGACCCCGAAAGGCATGAGCAAGCTGTTAAAATCTGGTCAAAAGCAAGTGATGATATAAAGGAACTTGTTGAGGAGGCTCTTCCAACATTCGGTGGAGTAGCTTTAATGGCTAGATCAGGTGCAAAAGGAAATATTTCTCAAATAACTCAAATGGCTGGAATGCGTGGATTAATGTCTGATCCTAAGGGTCAATTAATAGAAGTACCGGTAAAGTCCAGCTTCCGGGAGGGATTGAGTGTGCTAGAATATTTCATTTCTACACATGGTGCACGAAAAGGTTTAGCAGATACTGCTCTTCGAACAGCTGACAGTGGTTACCTGACACGAAGAATGATTGACGTAGCTCAAGACGTAATCGCATCAGCAGAAGATTGTGAAACGATAATGGGAATATGGATCAGCCATAACATAGACAAAGAGCGAAATAATTTAAATGCTCCCTTTGGCGAACGGCTTATAGGAAGATATATTGCTGCTCCGATTGCTCACCCTGAAACAGGAGAAATTATATTTGAAAGAAACACCCCAATCAAAGAGCAAAGCGAAATTGAATTAATACTCGATGCTGGCATTCAAGATGTTTATGTTCGATCAATGCTTACCTGTGAATCCATAAAAGGAATCTGCCAGTTTTGCTATGGCATAATGCCTGCAACTGGAGAAATAATATCACTTGGCGAAGCAGCAGGAATTATTGCTGCCCAAAGTATCGGTGAACCAGGAACACAACTTACCATGAGAACATTTCACACAGGTGGAGTAGCTGGTATTGACATCACAAGCGGCATACCTAGAGTAGAAGAGTTATTTGAAGCAAGAAAACCTAAAAATCCTGCTATCTTAGCTGAAATTAACGGAACAATTGAAGATATTTCGCAGACTCCAGAAGGTCAGATAATTACATTGGTAAACACGGAGGAATTCCGCGAAATACTTAATATTCCAAAAGGGTATGAGATAGTAGTTAAAGATAATGATTTAGTAGAAGCTGGTTCAGTTGTAGCTAAATTTAAAATTAAAAAAGCTAGGAAAACTAAAAAGGATGAAGAGGAAGGAAATGTTGAGGGCAATCCTGACGATTTAATTTCTAGAATGGCTGGAAAAATTCAGGTTTCCAAAGGCCAAATTTCTGTAATATGGGATGAGCAAGAAATTAAAAGGTACGTTGCTTCTCCAATTGCATATGTCACAGTAAAAGTAGACGAACAAGTAGTTGCTGGCCAAGAATTAACTGCTGGTTTAAAGGATCCGCATGATCTGCTTAGAATTCTAGGAAAAGAAGCAGTTCAGGAATACATACTTGAAGAAGTCCAGCGTGTATATAGAACTCAAGGCGTAGGAATAAATGATAAACATATAGAAGCAATAATCAGACAAATGCTTAGAAAAATTCGCATCGAATTGCAAGGTGATACTGAGTTGCTACCAGGCGAATCAGTTGATAAAGTTTTTTTTGATCAAAGTAATAGAAAAACTCTTGCTGAAGGAGGAGAACCAGCAAGAGGATCTGCATTACTGCTAGGAATAACTCGAGCATCATTGAGCACAGAAAGCTTCCTAGCTGCAGCATCATTTCAGGAAACTACAAGGGTATTAACTGAAGCTGCTATTAATGGGGCTGTTGATCGATTAACAGGGCTCAAAGAAAATGTAATAATTGGAAGACTTATCCCAACAAGAACTGACATTGACTTTACAACTGACTTACCTTTTATTAGCGAAAGTGATACATCTGGAATTACAGATGGAATAGATAGTATTTTTGAAGAAGATGATGACGAACTCGCTTCGGTTTTTGCTGTTGATCTAATAAATCTTGGAGGAACAGAACAGGATTCATCCAATGAAACACCTGCTGAAGAAGCCGAAGAATAAAAACCACTCGGAGTTGATAAAGTGACTATATTTTATATAGCTGGATCAGGAATAAAACCTGGCAAGACTTCATTTGCGTCGAGTTTCAGAACTTATCTTTCAAAAAATGAAAAAAAAGTAAACATTCTAAAGCCTTTTACTTTTTTTTCACAAAGTAGTGATCCAGATATGAATTATCTTTCAAGAAATAATTCTAATACAAATTTATCTTATGAACCTTTAGTGCTTTCCCAAGAATTAGAAATTACTGAAGAAATGATTAGTAAGGTATCAGATATAATTAAACTCTCATCAGATAATGCTGACCATACAATTATAGAAGGTATAAATGAATTTGAAGAAAATACTTCTAGTTCCCCTATACCTTTATTAATAGATAAACTAAATGCAAAAGTTATACTAATTATCAGGGGCTCTGAAAATATTGATCTGAATTTAATTGAAAACACCATTTCTGTATATAGGAATAATATTAAATTAATACTTATTAATCGAACTCCAAAATATATGATCCCCACAGTAAAAAATTCTTTTATCGAAAATAGTCAAATTCAATACTATGACCTTCCAATAGATATAATCCCAGAAGATCGAACAATGTTATCACCATCAGTAAGCGAAATTGGATCATTCTTGAATGCAAAATTTCCTATAAACGATGATATATCTGAATTAATAGAAAAACTTAACACCCCTATTGAATATTTCATGATAGGTGGTTGGTCTTTAGACAGTGGAATCCATGTATTTTCCAAGAGAAACAATAAAGCAGTTATAGTAAAAGGAGATAGACCAGATCTTCAAATGGCTGCATTAGAGACTTCCACCTCATGCTTGATTCTTACAAATGGACAAGAACCGATACAATATGTTGTGCAACATGCTATAAAAAAACAAATTCCAATCCTTGCTGTTGATGAATCAACTCAAGAAATTATGAACAATATTAATGAATTTCCTTGGGAAAATACTGAAATGACGAATATTAAATCTATCCAATTTGGTAATCTCCTAGAAAAATATTGCCAAGAAACATCATTAGCTACAATATTAGAGAATTAAACATATTTTCAGGGATTAACAATATTGCTTATAGATTCTCATGTTCATGTATTTCCAAAAAGCTTTGAAGAGAGCCGAAATGATCTCATTAAAAAAGATTCGACTTTCAGAGAAATGTACACCAACACTAAATCGACCCTTTCAACATCAGAAAATCTACTCCATTCTATGGATGTAAACAATATAGACTTTTCAATAATTACAAGTATCGGTTGGGAAAATTATGAAATTGCGAAAGAAGCAAATAACTACCTACTCAATTCCGCTAAAAAACATTCGGATCGTTTAGGAGCATTTGTTGGAATCAACCCTAATTGGGGAGATCTCGCTATAGAAGAAATTAAACGTTGCATTGACCAAGGAGCTATTGGTATAGGGGAAATGCATCCTGATACACAAAAATTTAAATTAGATGATAGTAAATTACTATCTCCATTAATGAATCTAGCAAAGAAAAACAATCTCATAATACTTATTCATTCTTCAGAACCACTTGGACGAAAATATCCCGGAAAAGGAAAAGTTGAACCAAAAAAAATTTTAGCTTTCTCTAAATTATTCCCGGAAAACAAAATCATAGCCGCTCACTGGGGAGGAGGATTGCCTTTTTATTATCTTCTTAAAGAATTGAAAAGCTCTCCACCAAAACTTTATTTTGATACAGCAGCAACCAATCTTTTATATTCAAAAGAAATATTCGAAATCATCATCAATATCATAGGCTCAGATAATATATTATTTGGTTCAGATTTCCCTTTGGTGAAGCAAGAAAAAATTATTACCCTCGTTAAAGATTCCAAAATTAGTAAAATTGCAAAAAGTAAACTCCTTGGAGAAAACGCAAAGCAATTATTAAAAATATCGAAAATATAAATATTAATTATTAGGCATCTTACAATCTTATGAATGAAGATTTTTTAAATGTTGTCGTTGAAAACGCTTTGAAGTTCATGGTATAATTTATTTATAACGATTTTCGATTTTTTCCAGGAGGACATACAATTTTGGATATGCCACGTTGTTCACAATGCTCAGAAGGAGATCTAGTTCCCCTTTCTGATTTCGGTAGTCAAGGTGCTCCGATTCATTACAAAGCATGGGTATGCACAAATATGCAATGCGGTTTTAACATAAAAATTAGAAACGGTGACGTTCATGTAAATGAACCGATCACTGACGGTGCGAGTTACACAGCTCGAGTAAGATAATAATCTATCAAAAGAAATTTTCATCTCTAGTCGCAATAATATTTGCTTAAGAATTAATTTATCTGATCAATTCTTACCCTAGGCGTTTCAAATGGTTAATTATGCACAAAAGTTTATTACCAATGTTGGGAAAAGAACGCTTATCATCAGTTTAATCCTAATCCTCACAGGATTAGGATTAATTTTATACGCGGAAATAAGCAAAAATTCTATAGAAACAATACCTTCAGAAGATTTCTCTACTTACAATGAAAAAAATACATACTCTAACGATCTGAATTTAGACGATGAACATGCAAATTCAAATGTTCAGGATATAAACGATTTAAATCAATTGGTTTCACAGTTTTCCAACCCAAAAGATTTAAATATTCCTTCCAAAGATTTCGATATACCCATCAATATTGAAATCCCAGCAATAAATCTTAATAGCGAAATTATGCAATTGAAAATAGTAGACATTGGAGAATCTAGTCAATACGAAACCCCTAATAATGTTGTCGGTCATATCCCAACTAGCTCAAACCCAGGAGAAGCTGGAAGTATATGGTTATTTGGTCATCTTGAAAGTCCAATAAGAAATGAAGGGTCAGTATTTTCTCGACTACCAGAAATTCATGATCTCATCAAAAATGGAAATATCATTCACATTATCCTAAAAACTAATAATGCGAACTTTCTTTACGAGATTAACGATTTTTCAGTAATTCCTGAAGAAAACTTAATTATAAATGACTCTGAAAAAAGTTCTTTATTTCTTGTAACTTGTTGGCCGAAGTTTGTATACGATGAAAGGATTATAGTAGGATCAGTATTGGTGGGAGTTCAATTAGAAGAAAATTAATTATTACTATTTGTTAATAAATACAAATCTAGGAGCCTAAATGCCTGTTTTCAAACCTATAGATACTAAAATTGCCTTTTCTGAAATGGAACAAGAAATATTACATTTATGGAATGCGAAGGATATTATTAAAAAATATCTTAATCGTAACAATCAGAGTAGTCAGCGCTTTTCATTTATTGATGGCCCAATTACAGCTAACAACCCAATGGGAGTCCATCATGCTTGGGGAAGAACATATAAAGATATAATACAACGCTATAAAACAATGAAAGGTTTTAAGCAACGTTATCAAAACGGTTTTGATGGCCAAGGGCTCTGGATCGAAGTAGAAGTTGAAAAAGAACTAGGATTTCGTTCAAAACGAAATATTGAAGAATTTGGTGTAGATAAGTTTGTAGAACTTTGCAAAGAAAGAGTACTAAAGTTTTCAAAAATACAAACTGATCAATCCTTGCGTCTTGGCTATTGGATGGATTGGGAAAATTCATATCACACGATGTCGGATGAAAATAATTATAGTATATGGAATTTTTTAAAAATATGTCACGAAAAAAATTGGCTTTATGAAGGAACGGACGTGATGCCATGGTGCCCACGATGTGGAACTGGAATCTCAGAACATGAAATTGTTACAGATGGCTATCGAGATATTACACACCAAGCAGTATTCGTAGAATTCCCTCTTGAAAAAAATGCAAATGAAGCTCTACTTATTTGGACTACAACTCCATGGACTTTGTCTGCAAATATTGCCGCAGCAGTAAATCCAGAAATTAAATATGTCAAAGTGAAAAGCAATCAAAAAATTTATTACTTAGCAAAAAATAAGATTGATATTATAAAAGATCCTTATGAAATTATATCTGAATTATCTGGGAATGATCTCATAGGAATAAGTTACACAGGACCGTTTGATGAATTGCCAGTTCAGGAAGGTATCAAACATAAAGTAATTTCTTGGGAAGAGGTTTCTGATACTGAAGGTACAGGTATTGTGCATATTGCTACTGGAGCTGGTAAAGAAGACTTCTTATTGGGCAAAGAAAATGATCTTCCTACAATTGCTCCACTTGATGAATCAGGATACTTCATAGATGGATTCGATTGGCTTACCAACAAAAATGTTTCGGAAGTAAATTCTGATATCTTCAATAATTTATCTAATAAAGGTTTGTTATACAAAATTGAAGACTATCTTCATCGATACCCGGTATGTTGGAGATGCGAAACTGAACTAGTATTTCGATTGGTCAATGAATGGTTTATTTCCATGGATGAATTAAGAATATTAATTGCAAATGTTACAAGTAAAATCCAATGGATACCTGATTTTGGACTAAAAAGAGAATTAGATTGGCTAAACAACATGGATGATTGGATGATCTCAAAGAAACGTTACTGGGGATTAGCACTTCCGATATATAAATGCAATGATTGTAACAATTTTGAGGTAATAGGAAGTAAAAAAGAACTAGAAGAAAGATCAATAAGTGGGTGGAGTTCCTTCGAAGGACATTCCCCACATAAACCTTGGATTGACAAAGTTAAAATTAAATGTCTGAATTGCAACAATGAAATATCAAGAATAAAGGATGTCGGGAACCCTTGGCTTGATGCAGGAATTGTACCTTATTCAACCTTAAAGTATGGAACTGACAAGGATTATTGGAATGAATGGTTTCCTGCTGACTGGATATCTGAAAGTTTTCCTGGGCAATTTAGGAACTGGTTTTACTCTTTATTAACAATGTCCACAGTTTTAGAAAATACTCAACCAACAGAATGTATCTTTGGATATGCATTAATGCGAGATGAAAATGGCGAAGAGATGCATAAAAGTAGAGGGAATGCTATATGGTTTGATGATGCTGCAGAAGATATTGGGGCAGATATTATGCGTTGGTTATTTTCAAATCATAACCCCTCTTTAAATCTTAATTTCGGACACTCAATCGCAAATGAAGTTAAGAGACAATTTTTTATCCCACTATGGAATACTTACAATTTCTTCGCCACATATGCATCTTTAGATGAATTCAATCCTAATGAAAATCAATTGACGGAACCTATTCAATCAATAGATAAATGGATCCTTTCTGAATTAAATACTTTAATCAGAAACATAACAAATGATATGGACAATTACGATCTTTCTGCACCAAGTAAACGTATTGAGGAATTTACAGACATACTTTCAAATTGGTATGTTCGAAGAAGCAGAAGGAGATTTTGGAAAAGTGAAAATGATACTGATAAATACAATGCTTATAGCACTCTATTTATTTGTTTATCAACCTTGACGAAATTGTTATCTCCATTCGTCCCATTTACTGCAGAAACCATCTACCAAAATCTGGTTGTACCCTCGAACAAGAATTCCCCACTTAGCGTACACCTTACAGAATTTCCAGAATCGGATGAAACAAAAATAGATATAAATCTTAGCAACTCAATGAATGCTGTGATGAAGATAGTCAATCTAGGGAGATCAGCAAGAAATAAATCCGGAATCAGAATCAGACAACCTTTATCAAAAATTTCGATATATACAGATTCCAATAAAATTGGAGATTCTGATGACCTTAGAAATCAAATACTTGAAGAACTTAACATTAAAGAAATAGAAGCCTTGGAAATAAATAAAGCTTCAGAATTAGCTACCCTTCACTTGAACAACTCAATATTAGGTCCAAAGTATGAAGAAAAATTCGCAGAAATTATGAATGCATTCACCAAAGAAGAAAATGCAAAGTTGGTAAAAGAATTTCTTTCAAATGGAAAAATTATGATTAATAATATTTCTATCGAATCAAATGAATTAGAACTACGAGCCAAACAATTAGATGATAATGCTGTTGTAATAGATAATAATTATATTATCTCTATAAATACACATCTTTCAGAAGATTTAATGAAAGAAGGATGGGCAAGGGAATTAGTTCATGCAATCCAAAATATGCGTAAATCAGCAGGTTTAAATATCGAAGACCGGATTTCCATAACCTACAAAGGAGAAGGTTATCCTGTATCAATTCTTGAAAACGATAATTTGTCTGAATACATTAAAAATGAAACTTTAGCTATGCAATTAGAAAAAGGTGATCCATCACAATCAAATTATTTTGAAACGATTTCCGTTAACAAGGCCGACCTAAATATTGGAATTAATTCTCTTTCATAGCTAAACTAAAACGCATGTATTAGGTCCCAATAATTCTTCTACCTTCTTCAATACATACATGCCATCTACATTAAAATCATAAGAAAGAAGAACTGTTTTTTTTGTACTTAGAACCTCTAAATTAACTTGGTTCTCTCCAGGGCACTCATGTAAAATCTTCAAAGCTTCTTTTATTCTTACTTCATCTGCTCTTGGATCTTTACTTTCATGAAAAATCACTTTAAGTATAGGATGACTATTATTAGATTTACTGATATCTTCTACAACTCTTGATGATTCAAAATCTAATGGATTCTCTCTATAATTATTTGCCATATTTATATTATCTTCCTTATTAATATTTTGAACCTGTAATTTTTCAATAACAGGTTGATTTATTGAATCTTGAAATGCGAAATTTGTATCAGAAACATTAATAGAATCACTTTCAAAAATAATTGCTTGATCGCAATGAACTGACAATTCGTCATCTCTAAAACGAACCTTGCCAACTATTTGTAAAAGATTCCCAACCTCCAAACAATTTTGTACTTTTTTCAACACATTTTCCCAAACTATTACATTCAATATCCCGTCAAGTAACTGCAAATTAACATTAGCAAATGGTCTATTACCCCTAGTAAATCTTTCATTTACAGTTACAACTTGTCCAACAAAAGTCACTAATTGTCGATCACTATAAGAACCGATATCAGCACAAGAGATAAGAATTTCAGAGGACTGTATTTTCGTTAAATCAAACTGGGCCATCTTGGTAGATAACATAATTCCAATATGTTCTTTTTCCCAAATGCTTTTCTCTGAGTCCGAAGCATTATCAAACACCACAAGTTCAATTCCACTTAAAGGAGAACCAATTTCATCACCAAAAAGATCAAACATATTTCCCTGGCCATTTTTTTTGCTTCTGTGCTCTTCTTGAGAAAGGCGCATTATTCGATCCAAATTACCCAATAAAGTGTTTCTCTCAATGCCTGAAGAGTCAAAAGTTCCAACTTTGATTAGACTTTCTAGTGAACGTCGATTTAAACCTTGTAAATCAACCCTATTAAGAAAATCACCAAAATCTTTATATTCTCCATTCTCATCACGATCAATTGTTATACTAGCGATAGCAGATGTACTTACATTTTTAACTACTCCAAGTCCAAATCTAATTGCAGAAACTTCAGCATCTTCTTCAATAGAAAACTCAGAATAACTTTTGTTGATATCTGGAGATAAAACAGGAATTCCTAATCTGCGGCATTCAGTAATAACACTAGTTAGCTTTTCAATATTCCCTATCCTAGAATTTAAAACAGCAACCATATATTCAATAGTGTAGTTAGCTTTTAGATATGCTGTCCAATAAGCAATTAATGCATAACTAACGCTATGGGCTTTATTGAATGCATATCCTGCAAAGGGTTCTATCAGATTAAATATAGAATCCGCTTCGGATTCAGTATATCCTTCTCTAATCGCTCCATCAATAAAGTTTTGCCTTTCTTGAATCATAATTTCCGGGACTTTTTTTCCCATAGCTTTACGAAATATATCCGCTTGACCAAGAGAATAGCCTGCAAATTTTCTTACAATAAATAGCACCTGATCTTGATATACTATTACACCATGTGTCTCTTTTAAAATTTCCATTAGATCAGGATGAGGATACCTAATATCTTGTTTGCCATTTTTGGCAGCAATATAGGATGGTATGTGATCCATAGGTCCAGGTCGATATAGTGCTATCATTGCTGCAATATCCATAAATGTTGTAGGAGCAAGTTCTTTAATATGTTTGCGCATAGCTTGTCCTTCAAGCTGAAAAACTTCAGTCGTCTCACCAGAAGCTAAGAGATTATAAGTTTCCAGGTTATCCAACTTAAGAGAAGATAAATCAATGAATTCATTGTGACGCTTATGAATAAGATTGATAGCTTTCTGAACTGTTGTAAGATTAGCAAGGCCTAGAAAATCCATCTTAAGTAAGCCAAGTTCAGCAATATGCTCCATAGAAAATTGCGTCATTGGAATTCCAGTTTCATCAGTACTCTTAATAGGCCTCTGTAGAGGCACATATTCAGTAAGTGGTTTTGCAGATATAACTACACCTGCTGCATGGGTGCCTGCATTCCTTACAAGTCCTTGCATCTTTTCAGCTGTATTTAGTAACTGTCCTGATTGCATATCAACTTGAGCAATATTTCTTAATTCATCACTTGCATTAATTGCTTCTTGTAGAGTTTTTACTCTTGCAGGAATTAATCTTGCTACCTTATCAACTTCTGGAAGCGGTATAGCCATTGCTCGTCCTACATCTCGAACAGCTGCTCTAGGACCTAAAGTTCCAAAGGTAATAATTTGAGCAACATGTTCTTTCCCATATTTGTTTGCTACATACTTAATAATTTCATCTCGACGATCATCTTGGAAATCCATATCAATATCCGGCATTTCTTTACGTTCAATATTAAGAAATCTTTCAAAAACTAAGGAATATTCAAGTGGATCTATATCTGTAACTTTTAAACAATATAAAACAAGACTAGATGCAGCACTTCCACGAATAGCAAAAAGTATCTCATGATCACGTGCAAAAGTTACAATATCCCAAACTACTAAGAAATAATTAGCAAATCCTGTTACTGAAATTACATCTAATTCATATTCGAGTCTATCTGTATAACGATGATCAAAATTAGGATTGCGATCTTTAAGACCTTCCCAACATAATTGCTCCAAAAAACTTTGTGGTTGCATTTCTTCTGAAAGATTAGGTTGAGGAAGCTCTACTCGATCAAATTGCAAATCAATATCACATTTATTCGCTATTACGATAGTATTATTAATCGCACTAGGAAATTGGGAAAATAAAACGCTCATTTCATCAGGGGATTTCAGGTAATAATCATCGCCCTCCATCTTAAAGCGTTTCTGATCATGCAAAGTTGAATTTGTTGAGATGCATAATTTAATATCATGTAATTTATAGTCATCAGGATAAGTATAGTGGGAATCACCAGTTGCAACCAATTCAGCATTTAACCTACTACTAAAATCAACTAATATTTTATTAACTTCAACTAACTCTGGAACTTTTGGATGAAGTTGAAGTTCAATATAAAAATCTTCTCCAAAAATATTCATGAGCTTTGTGGCGTTTTCAAAAGCGCCATCTAGATCTCCCTCAGAGATAGGTCGAGCTAATGGACCATTTAGACAACCAGAAAGAGCTATAATTCCTTCTTTATAATTTTCCAAAATGTTCCAATCAATTCGAGGATATCGGTAAAACCCTCTTAAATGAGAAAACGTACTCATTTTCAGTAAATTTTTATAACCAACGTTATTCTTTGCTAATAAAACTAAGTGATAAGGTTTGTCCGAAGAGTTTTTTGTAGAAATAACATTGTTAGATAAATAAACCTCACAACCTATTATTGGCTTTATATTTTGCTCAATACATTCTTTATAGAAAGCTAAGGCACCAGACATATTCCCATGATCAGTAATTGCTAAGGCAGGCATGCCTAATTCCTTACAACGGTTAACTAATCGAGAAATGTTGCTGAATCCATCAAGTAAACTAAATTCAGTGTGATTGTGAAGATGAACAAACATTAATCTCACCTCAATTAAGCATATGCTAATTATAGCTCGACATTGAGGTTATCAACAAGTAAAAAAACAGCAGAATTTTTACATTTCTTTCTAGTGAATAAAAAAATCTATCAGGTAAGATATCCTTACTGTATTGTGGGCATAATTTTGCTATGGTACACTTCATATGTCGCATATTCAGTGGAAGGAAATAATTATGCCTCCTACTACAAGCAACGACGGCCTCGCACTTGCCCTAACTCAGATTGAACGTCAATTCGGAAAAGGCTCAATTATGCGTTTGGGTGAAATCGTAGATAAACTTGGAGTTGACGCAACACCTACTGGTTCTCTTTCACTAGATTTAGCTTTAGGAATTGGTGGATTGCCAAAAGGCAGAGTAGTGGAAGTTTTTGGGGCTGAGGCATCAGGTAAAACCACTTTATCATTGCATGTTGTTGCTGAAGTGCAAAAAAACGGTGGTTTGGCTGCATTTATCGATGCAGAACACGCTCTAGATCCAAGTTATGCAAAGCGAATAGGCGTCTCTATAGATGAATTACTGATATCACAGCCTGATTATGCAGAACAAGCACTAGAAATAACAGATTACTTAGTTCGTAGTGGGTCAGTAGATATTATTGTAATTGATAGTGTTGCTGCTCTTGTCCCCAAAAATGAAATGGAAGGAGACATGGGTGATTCTCACATAGGTTTACAAGCACGTTTGATGTCCCAAGCGTTAAGAAAATTAACAGCATCCATTCATAAGTCAGAATGTACAGTTATATTTATAAACCAACTTCGCGAAAAAGTGGGAGTGATGTTTGGAAGTCCAGAAACAACTCCTGGCGGACGGGCATTAAAATTCTACTCTTCCGTACGAATAGACACAAGAAGAATAGAAAGCATTAAACAAGGAAATGAAATTGTAGGAAATAAAGTTCGAGCCCGAGTAGTGAAAAACAAAGTTGCTCCACCATTCCGAGTAGCAGAATTCGATATAATGTTTAGTAAAGGAATTTCAAAAGAGTCAGATTTACTGGACCTCGGTACAAACTTAGAAATAATCCGCAAATCAGGAGCATTTTATTCCTATGGTGACCTAAGGCTTGGACAAGGAAGAGAAACAGCTAAACTGTTCCTTGAGGAAAACAAAGACACTGCCAAAGAAATAGAAGATAACATCCGCTCACTATCAGAACTACCGGTTATCATTCAGGACTCAAACACTGATAATTCTAATCCTGAGTAAAAGCAGCATAGCTTATGGGTAATTTTTTTGACTTGCAATCCAATACTACGATCTGCTTCATACAAAAATGATCCTCAAAAAAAGCTTAAAGCCAATACTTGCCTTAATAATTTCTCTATTATCCGTCATGAGTACTTATGATTACATATTAGCAGAAACCATTACAACAGATACAAATAATAAATATATAAATATTTCAATAGTTTCCGAATTCCCTGATTCTATAAAATTCCATATTTCCTCTGAAAAACCCATCCCGTATAATACCCTAACACTGAAATATAAAATTTTAGGAACAAAAGCAACTCAAACAGAAAATCTTCAAATAGATCAAAATAAGTCAGTTGATAAAACCATAACGATACAAACATCAACATCTAAATCGTACATCCCTCCTGGAGCAGAAATTGAATACTGGTATGAATTAAGTACAAAAGAAAAAAACATCTACTCAAGTGTCAGGAGTACCTATATCCTAACTGATCCATCATATGAATGGCAGTTAATTGAAAATCAAAATGGCTACATTTATTTTCATGATTTTGATAACGCATCAGCAAAATTAATACTTGAAAATGCGACGAATACCTATCTGAGTATAAGTCAGTTACTTGGGTTAAAAAGTGATAAACCTTTACGGATAACCGTCTACAATAATTGGAAAGAATTAAAGGCTATTTTGCCTCCAAGAAGTGAAGTTCAAGAAGAATCACTCATAACTGAAGGAATGTCATTTGGAGATACTGGAGTAATTGTTTTACTAGGAAACAGAGATGCAATCATCGGAATAACCATGCATGAAACAGTTCATTTCACATTACGTAATGCAATGGGAGATGTTTCTTGGTCAATTCCTGATTGGTTAAATGAAGGTTTGGCTGAATATGCTAATACCGAAAGTGATGGGAAATATAATTACATCATTTCAAAGGCTATTAATGATAATTCGTTATTTCCCATCACTTCACTTACAAAATTTCCGGGTAAACCAGATGATGTAATACTTGCATACGGTCAATCAAAAAGCATTGTCACCTTTTTAATTAACTCATATGGCGATAATGCTTTTCAGAAATTGATTGATTATTTACGCCAAGGAAATCATATTGATTCAGCTTTAGTAGATGCATATGGATTCAATAGAACTGAAATTGATAACAAATGGCGTGAATCTATAGGAGCAACAAAGATTGATGCATTAAATACTTCTTCATTACCCACAGCAATACCTCAAAATATCCCACTACCTTCGAATGCTGCAACCTTTAGCGAAAATATTGAAACTGAAAAACCTCAAGAAAAATCATGTGTTTTTCGTAATTCAAATTCTAACGAGATAAGTCTATCAGGTGGAATGTTATTCTTATTACTTTTTCATAGTTTTAAAAAGAAAATCCTATGGAAAAAATAATGGCTTTAAAGGAATCATCATTTCAATTATCTGCTTCTAGGGTTAAAAAAATCATTAATTGCATCTCCCAGTAAATTCCATGCAAATATCAATAGTGCTACAACTAGCACAGGGGGAATTAACATATGGGGATAGTTTTGAAGAACACTGATGTTTTGTGCTTCTCGAATCATATTTCCCAAACTTGGCGTGGGAGGTTGGATACCAATTCCTAGCCAACTTAATATTACTTCAGCCCCTACAATCGATCCCATCCCCATTGTTAAAACCACTATAATTGGAGGAAGTGCATTGGGAAAAACATGTTTAAGTAAAACCCTTGGAGTTGAGGCTCCAATTGCTTTTCCTGCTACAACATATTCAAATTCTCTTATTTGCAAAACTTGACCTCGAACCATTCTTGCTATACCTACCCAACCAAAAGCTGCTAAGGATCCAAAAACAATTACATAATCAATAACTCCCCATTGAACCAATCCCTCAATGAAGGTTGTATCTTCAATTTCTCTTGCCCAATTTATCAAACGCGGACGAATTGTAGCAGCAATAAGAATAACCAATAGTAATCCTGGAAATGCGAGGAATATATCTCCAATTCTCATCACTAGAGAATCTATCCATCCTCCACAATATCCCGACATTAAACCCAGGAAAATTCCTAATACAACACCACCAGTAACTACAGCGGCAAAAGTTATAATCAAATTAGTTCTTAAACTATAAATTATCCTACTAAAGTGATCTCTTCCAACAAAATCTGTTCCAAGAAAATGCTCCATACTTGGACCTTGTCTTACACTAGATAGATCTTGTTCGGCATAATCATAGGGAGCAATTACCGAAGAAAAAATGCCACCACCATACGCCATAATCAATACAAACATTGCAAATATTACCTTAGGACGCATCCAAAATTTCTTATTCTTCGAATTATGGCCAATCATATATTAAAAATATATCCTATCCTGTTAATCTTATTCTTGGATCCACGTAACAATACAAAAGGTCAACAATTAAATTAGTTAATGAAAATGCAAAAGCAACTATCAGAGTTATAGCCATTATTACTGGATAATCACGACTTAAAATCGAATCTACCGCTAATCTACCTATACCAGGAATACCAAATATAGTTTCAGTAATAAATGCACCTTCAACTAATGTAGCAAGACTTAAACCAAGTACCGTTATTAATGGAATAAGGGCATTTTTCATTACATGTCTTGTATTTACCTGAAAATCTGATAATCCTTTAGCATGAGCAGTTCTGACGAAATCCTGATTAATTACTTCAAGAAAACTTGCCCGAGTAAGGCGTGTCATAACTGCAATTCCAGGAAACCCTAATACGATTACAGGCATAATAGCACTCAAACTTGTAATACCATCCCATCCTGAAGTGGGTAATAGATGAAATTTAACTCCAAAAAACATAATAAGAAGTGGAGCAGATATAAATACCGGGGTTGCATAGAAAAAAAGACCAAATCCTACTAAGAAAGTATCCATTAAAGTTCCTTGCCTGATCGCTGCAAGAACCCCAAGAGGGATGCCTATTCCTATGGAGATTATCATTGCAGCCAAACCTAATTGGAAGGAAATACCAATTTTTTTTGTAATTAATTCAGCTACTGTTCGTCCTGAAAACGAATAACTTTCACCAAAATCTCCATTTAGAGCATCAAATACATAGTTTGTGTACTGATATAAAAATGGATCATTAAGACCCATTTTCTCTCTCATTCTTTCAATTGATTCTGGTGTAGCCTTAGGTCCTAACCTAACCATTGCTGGATCACCCGGACCATAGAATCCCATTGTAAAAGTAACAAAGCTAATTATTGCAAGTACTAGAGGAAACCAAAGAACACGTTTTATCACATAAGCAACCAAGTAGTCTCCTTTAAATGGACAACTGCTTTTAATTATTTTTCAATATAAACATATTTGAGTTTAGGTATTATCAAAGGAGTAAGCAGATAACCTTTTACATGAGGTTTAATCAAAACCATATTTTCTCCACTATGCCATAAAGGAATAATTGGAGCATCTTGAACTATAATTTTTTCCGCCTCATTATAAAGCAGTTTCCTCTCTTCCCAAGATTGTTTAATCCGAGCATCTTCGAGCAAAGTATCAACATTAACATTATTGTAACCCGTGTGATTTAATGGACTTTTTGAATGAAAATTAACATCTAAAAAGTTTTCAGGATCAGGGTAATCGGCCTGCCATCCCATACCAGCAAACGATTGAAAAGTTCTAGCATTAAGGTCATCCAAAAATGTTGCCCATTCAACCTGTTCAATTTCCACATTTAATAAAAGTTCATCTATCCATGATTGGGTAATTACCTGTAGGTCTAAACCAACACTTCCTCCCATTCCTGGTACAGTAATAATTATTCTAGGAACATTGTTACTATACTTAGAATTTAAGATAAGTTCTCGCGCAAGTTCCAAATTATACTCATAATCTGGATTGATCTGATTAAACTCCAAATTATATCCGGGGAAATTTGGAGGTAAGATTCCATTTGCAGGTACAACAAGATCTAAAAGCACTTGACTCGCAATCAACTGCTTATTTATAGACATTGCAAGAGCTTTCCTAATATTAGGATCATCAAAAGGAGGCATAGAAACATTAAATCCAATATAGGTAAGATCGAATCCAGGTATTGCCACAACAACTTCAGAATTTAAAGGGTCATCCACATTAGAAATACGATCAAGATCAGCTACACCTACGCCTGTAATATCTATCTCATTATTTTCATACATTGCTAAAGCAGAACCACCACTTAATTTAAAAATTACATAATCTAACTTGGGCAAATTTAGATAGTAATTAGGATTTTTACGAAGAATTAACTCTTCGCCAACAACATATTTATCAAGAATGAAAGGGCCAGTTCCATTTGGGTTAAGAAACCAAGAATTATCATTCTTTTCTATATCATTTCTGTCAACCACAAATGAAACTGGGTAAGTAAGTTTACTCAAAAAATATGCTTTGGGTTGATCAATAGAAATACTAATAGTCATCTCGTCTAAAACTTTTACACCAGATATTTTTTTGGTTATCCCATTCATCACATCATCTGAGCCAACTATATCTCCAAGAAAATTTTTAACTGTTGGGCTCATAGTAGAGGGATTTAAAGCTCTTTCTAATGAATATTCAACATCATAAGCTGTGACTTTTCTGCCATTTTGAAACTTAGCATTATCTCTAAGATAAAAAGTATAAGTAATACCATCTGCACTAATGTCCCAACTTTCTGCAAGATCTGGGACAACCAACAAGTCAGGAGAAATAGTTACTAGTCCACTAAATAATTCTACAACGATAGTAGCAGAGGTAGTATCACTTACATGATGAGGATCAAGAGTAGGAACATCATCCCAAATTCTACGAAAAACAGAATCTTCAATGCTTTCACCCAAAGTATCATTTGAGGAATCGATTTTAACATTTGTGTTGTTTTCAATACATCCAAAACAACCAATTATCAAAATAATCAATAAACCAGAAACAAAGTATCTAAAGTTTCTCATTAAATTTAATTTCCTAAATTGTTTAATAAAGATTTATGCAACAATGAATCTAAATTACCATCAAGGATATCTTGTGGATCATGTGATTCATACCCTGTCCGATGGTCCTTTACTAATTTATAAGGATGAAGAATATAACTTCTTATCTGGTTACCCCATTCTGGACTAATATGAGAACCTTTAATATCCGCAATTTCCTGAGCTTGCTTTTGAATTTGAATATTTATCAAACGTGCACGCAACACCTTCATAGCGCTTTCTCGATTCTGAATTTGAGATCGTTCATTTTGACATGTAACTACTAAACCTGAAGGTAAGTGTGTGATTCTAACAGCAGACTCAACTTTTTGGACATTCTGACCGCCATTCCCACTGGCCCTATATGTATCAATCTTTAATTCATCATCCCTGATCTCCACATCATGAGAACCAGAGAGCTCTGGAAGAATTTCAGCTAAGGCAAACGAGGTATGTCTTTGGTGATCTGCATCAAATGGAGATATCCTAACCAAACGATGAACGCCCTGCTCAAATTTCAACCAACCATATGCATTTCTACCTGATATTTCGATAGTTGTACTTTTCACGCCAATTTCTTCTCCAGATGATAGATCCAGAATCTTTGTAGAAAATCTTCTATTCTCTGCCCATCGAAGATACATTCTCATTAACATTTGGGCCCAATCTTGAGAATCGCTACCTCCGGCTCCAGCAGATATGTTGATTATTGCGTTAGATTGATCATAAGTTCCTGCAAAAACTAACTCAAATTCTAATTCTTCTACCCGATTCTGAATTTTTAAAAAATCAACCATAAGATCTTCAGTGAAATCTTCACCATCTTGTACGCATAGATCCATAAATTCAGAAAGGTTATCTATATCTGAACTAAGGGTATCCCATATAGAAATTTCAGAACTCAAACTTGCAATCTCACGCATGACATTCTGGGCCTGCAAACTGTTCTGCCAAAAATTTGGAATTGCCGTTTGTTTTTCTAAATTATCAACCTTGTTCTTTTTTTCTGATATGTCAAAGTCGCACCATTAAATTTGATATTTGTAATTTAAGGGTCTTTACTTTAGACAATAATTCAATCACTGCAACCTCAACAATATTCGGAACCTGTTTATTTTAAATCTAAAAACATTATACTATTTACATTGATTAGAAGCGATCTCCTGTTCAACTTGAGCTTATATATACTATTCAAGTAAAATACATTAAGGCTAGATGGGAAAGTTTCAAATTTCCTATTCCCAAGGATCCTTAATTTATTTACGGAAAAAATAATGTCAACAGAAACTAATAAAGAATTCAAACAAAAAGCAGAAGAAGATTACAAATATGGATGGGTTACTGACGTAGATTCAGAAACAGCTCCTCCTGGATTAAATGAAGACATAGTTAGATGGATATCAAAGAAAAAAAATGAGCCTGAATTCCTTCTGAATTGGAGACTGAAGGCATTCAAGCATTTTCAATCACAAATAAAAAAGGGACAGTTGCCAGACTGGGCAAACATAGAATTCAATCAAATTAACTTTGACGACATTATCTATTATTCTGCCCCAAAACCAAAACTTGAAAGCCTTGATCAGGTAGATGAAGAAGTATTAAAAACCTTCGAAAAACTTGGAATACCGTTGGATGAACAAAAAAGGCTTTCGGGAGTAGCTGTAGATGCAGTATTCGACAGCGTTTCAATAGCAACTACTTTTAAAGACACCTTAATGGAAAAAGGAATAATTTTTTGCTCTTTTTCCGAAGCAGTACAAGAATATCCTGAGTTAATAGAAAAATACCTAGGAAGCGTAGTTCCATACACAGATAATCTATACGCTACTTTGAATGCTGCAGTTTTTTCAGATGGATCTTTTTGTTACGTACCACCTGGTGTTAGATGCCCTTTGGAGCTTTCTACATATTTTAGAATTAATGCTTCAGGATCAGGGCAATTCGAAAGAACTTTATTAATTGCTGACAAAGATAGTTATGTAAGTTATTTAGAGGGGTGTAGTGCTCCAATGCGAGACGAAAACCAGCTTCATGCAGCAGTTGTAGAACTTGTCGCGATGGAAAATGCAGAAATTAAATATTCAACAATCCAAAATTGGTATCCTGGCGATCAAAATGGTAAGGGAGGAATTTATAATTTCGTTACTAAAAGAGGTGTTTGTCGAGGTGATAATTCAAAAATCTCATGGACACAAGTTGAAACAGGATCTGCAATCACTTGGAAATACCCAAGTGTGCTTCTCCTTGGTGATAACTCTATAGGAGAATTCTATTCTGTTGCACTTGCTAAAGGTTATCAACAAGCTGATACAGGCACAAAAATGACACATGTAGGTAAAAATACAAAAAGTAAGATTATCGCTAAAGGTATTTCAGCCGGTCACGGACAAAATACTTATAGAGGACTTGTGCGAGTAAACAATAAAGCATCCAATGCAAGGAATTTCACTCAATGCGACTCATTACTTATCGGTGACACATGTGGGGCACATACAACCCCATATGTTGAAGTCAAAAATAGCTCTGCTCATTTAGAGCACGAAGCTTATACATCAAGAGTAAGTGAAGATCAACTTTTTTATTGTCAACAAAGAGGAATGTCTATAGAAGATGCAAATGCGTTAATTATAAACGGGTTCTGCAGAGAAGTTTTTAAGCAATTACCATTTGAATTTGCTGTTGAAGCAACAAGACTGCTTGAAGTGAATCTAGAAGGAGCAGTTGGGTAACATATGAACAATATACTTGATATACATTCATTACATGCAACCATTGGAGAAAAAAAGATACTTAACGGGATTGATTTAAAGATTCAATCGGGAGAAGTTCATGCAATAATGGGACCAAATGGATCTGGTAAAAGCACCTTAGCAAATGTGCTTGCTGGACATCCCAGTTGCAAAGTTATTGATGGTAATGCTCTATTTTTAGGTCAGGATTTGGTTAGCTTAGAACCGGAAGTGCGAGCACAATTAGGATTGTTTCTCTCATTTCAAAATCCCGCTGAAATTCCTGGAGTTAGGTTAGATCATTTCATGAGAGCAGGAATAAACGCTATTAGAAGATCAAAAAATCAAGATGACGTAGATATATTGGGTTTTGATAGAGCCATTACCAAAAAAGCAGAAGTTGTCAGTATGGATCCTCAATTAATTAAAAGATCGGTAAATGAAGGATTTTCTGGTGGGGAGAAGAAGCGCAGCGAAATTATGCAAATGGCGGTATTCGAACCAACTTTGGCAATACTTGATGAGCCAGATTCTGGTCTTGACGTAGATGCACTCAAAATAGTTGCTGAAGGCATTAATACATTGAGAACTAAAGACAATTCCCTTTTGCTCATTACACACTACAATAGGATCCTAAATTATATTGAGCCAGATTTCGTGCACATTTTAATAAATGGAAAAATAGTTCATTCTGGTGACAAAACACTTGCCCAAGAAGTAGAAAATAAAGGATACGACTGGCTCTAATAAATATTAAAATAATTATTTGAAGTAAATACATACCATGAAAGAAACTACAATTCCAAACCAATTCGAAAAAACATTTAGCGAATTTGAAAAAATTTCCAGTAAAATAGATCCTGAATGGGTCAAATCCATAAGAAAAGAATCTTTGTTAATCGCAAATAGCTTAGGACTACCTACAGCCAGACGTGGAAATGAGGAATGGAAATATACAGATATTAAAGCACTTAATAAAACCCTCTTTAGTGACTTTTCAACATATAATATAGACGATAAACCCATAGAAATTAACTACAAGAACTTAGAAGATGATTCTTTACATGAAAAGATTGTATTTAAAGATGGGATATGTATATCTAAAACCTTCCAAAAGGATTCATATGTCTCAAACATACTAAATGATAATGACATTTCTCCCGAAAACAGCAACCAATTAAGAAATTACCTAGCAAAACTTACTATTTTAGATGAAAATTTTTTTGCAGCATTAAACACTACTTTTTTTTCATTTGGTGCTCTGATCTATATACCCGATAACACTAACATAACAAAACCAATACACTTATCAATAGAATCATCAAGTCAATCAGAAGGTAATGTGGCAAATCCAAGAATTCTTGTAGTCCTAGGAAAAAATTCCAATGCTACACTTATTGAAGAATATTTAAGCTTTACTAACACAAAATATCTAAATAATGCAGTAATAGAAATAATAATTGGTGAAAATTCAAACTTAAATCACTACAGAATGCAAAACGAAAGTATCGAGTCATACGCTATCACAAACACTACAGTATGGATTGAATCTTATGCACATTATGAATCTACAGTTACCGACATTGGTGGATCTCTAGTAAGAAACAACCTTAACGTTATAACAAAACAAGAAGGGGCATCTGCTAAATTAAATGGCATTTATATAGTCGATGAAAAACAACATATTGATAACCAAGTAATTATTGACCATGCTATGCCAAATACAAATAGTAGAGAACTTTACAAAGGAATTTTGTCTGGTCATTCTAGGTCAGTATTTCATGGGAGTATCATTGTTCGAGAAGGTGCATATAAAGTAGATGCTAATCAAGCAGATAAAAACCTTCTGCTTTCAGACAACGCTGAAGCTGATACAAAACCTGCATTTTGGGTATATTGTGATGACGTAAAATGTGGTCATGGAGCAGCATGCGGGAAAATTGATGAATCAGCCATTTTTTACTTGCAAAGCAGAGGCATACCAGAAATTCAAGCTCGTTCAATGCTTATTTACGCTTTCGCAAATGAAATTATTAAAGACATAAAAGATGAATTTATTCGTGAATATATAGAAAGTTTTGTTCAATATAAACTCGAAAAACTAATAGAAATTCGTTAATTAGCTATTAAGAGATGAGAATACTTCGATGGAAGAAGACAAACTTGACAATTTATATCAAGAAATAATACTTGACCACTACAGAAGACCGAGAAACCCCAATATAGTTCTCAATCCTCAAATACACGCTGAAGGATTCAATCCGTTTTGTGGTGACAGAATCATAATTACTGCAAATTTTGACAAAGATGGTGTTGTGAATGAAGTCGGAATGGAGGGCGAAGGTTGTGCAATAAGTCAAGCTTCTGCCTCAATGATGGGAGAGATACTAAAAGGTAAAACACTTGAAAGCATATCAATCCTGACTGAAACTTTTAGGGGTATGATGCGTGGTAATAATCTATCAGAAAAAGATATAGAGCTTTTTGGTGAACTTATGGCACTAGAAGGCGTACGTGAATTCCCCGTAAGAATTAAATGTGCACTTTTAGCATGGAGTGCACTTGATGAAGGAATTAATAACTACAAGAAATAATTAGAAACATCCAATAGTTACTCTAATGTTTAGTATAGAAAGTTAATTAATCTAATGACCAACGAAATATCGCAGCAAATATCTAAGTCAAGAAATTTACTTTCAATATTAGATTTGTCTGCGGATGAAATTCTAGGAATATGCAATCGTGGAAAAGAAATCAAAGAGAAATTTAATTTGGGAATAACACCTGATACTAAACCTTTAAAAAATAAAACCATTGCAATTCTTTTTGAAAAACCATCTTTAAGAACAAGAGTAAGTTTTGAAGTCGCAATTCAAAGACTAGGTGGTTCTTCTATCTATCTAGGGCCACAAGAAGTAGGGTTGGGAACACGTGAATCAATATCAGATATAACAAAAGTCCTTTCCAGATACGTAGATGCTATTATTTGTCGAACATTTGCTCATGCAAATCTTGAAGAAATGGTTTCTAATAGCTCAATTCCTATAATTAATGCTCTATCCGATCTGGAACATCCGTGTCAAACACTTGCAGATCTTCTTACGATTCTTGAACATAAAGGCAAACTCAAAGATTTAACTGTCTCGTATATCGGTGATGGAAATAATGTTGCAAATAGTTTAGCCCTTGGAATACTGAGTAGTGGTTCAGATTTTCGTATAGCACATCCAGAAAACTACGGATTTCAACAAAAAATATTAGAGGAAATCAATGCTATAGCGAAAACAACGAATAGGATATTTATCCAATCCAACCAAAGAGATGAAATATTATCTGGAAGTGACATAATTTATACTGATGTTTGGACCAGCATGGGGCAAGAGAATGAACATAATAAACGTTTAGTCGCATTCAAAAACTTTCAAATTAATGAACTAAGTATTACTCATGCTGGTCCAAACACACTCTTAATGCACCCTATGCCAGCACATTATAATGAAGAAATATCTGAAGGATTACTTGAACATCCACAATCTATCGTATTTGATCAAGCAGAAAATCGACTTCATGCACAACAAGCACTTTTGGAGAAAATAATTGTTTGAACCAACGTTGGAAAATGATACTAGAAATTCTGACAATATAATTAGTTATCAGAACCAGCCAGCTCTGGTTGCAATAGCTGGAAGACCAAACGTTGGCAAGTCAACTCTTTTCAACAGGCTTATTGGTGAACGTCGGGCAATAATAGCGAATGAACCTGGTACGACGAGAGACAGGGTAATTGGAAAATTGGATACCTTAGATTCTTCTTTCATGATTTTTGATACTGGAGGTCTTCAGGGAAATGCATCTGACCACATGGAGGAAAAAATCCATAAACAAGTTTATACAGCAGTAGAAGATGCAAATATAATCATATTTCTTGCAGATGGCTCAAGTGGAATAACCCCCTTAGATCATGAAATAGCAAGAGATTTAAGAAAATACAACAAACCAATGTTATTAGTTATTAATAAATGTGAATCTGAAGCAAGAAAAGCTTCGCTTAGTGAATTTTTTCAACTTGGCTTGGGAGATCCTATACCAATTAGTGCCATACAAAATCAAGGTATTTACGAGCTAATCGAAAAAATGACTGAACTATATTCACAAACACCTATGAAAACAATAACAAATAAAGCAGTACCAAAATTTGCCATTGTTGGTAAACCAAATGCAGGAAAATCAAGCATCTTGAACTGTATCGCAGGTGATACAAGGGCAATAGTAGACAACACCCCCGGAACTACAAGAGACGCTATTGATACAAGTATTTTCTATAACAACCAAGAAATTTCATTAATAGATACAGCTGGATTAAAAAAAAGAGGAAGTATCAACCCAGGCATTGAAAAATTCAGCTCCCTAAGAGCATTTCATGCTATTGAACGTTCAAATATAGGAATTCTTGTAATTGATCTTGAGAATTTAATGACTATGCAAGACTCACACATAGCTGGTTATGTCCTTGATGCTTATAAGGGATTAGTCATTGCAATTAATAAATGGGATCTCGCTAAGAATTTCGGATACACCAAAAAAGAGGTTTTGCAACAAGTCCGGCTCAAGATGCATTGGGCGACATATGTTCCAATTTTATTTGTATCTGCATTGAAAAATGAAGGAATAACAGAACTAATTGAAACAGGAATTGAGGTTTGGCAAAATCGATTTATCAAAATACCAAGGGCAAAATTAAATCAAATCATTCTTGATGCTATGGCAAAACACCCTTTGCCATCCCAAGGCCCAAGACATCTTAGATTTATCAGAGCAATACAAAAGAGTATTGACCCACCTAGCTTTACGTTATATGTTAGTGATCCTAAAATGGTTCATTTTTCCTATAGACGATACTTGCAAAATTCTATAAGGAATAATTTTGAATATAAAGGCAATCCCATAAAACTCAATTTTGAGCGTTTAGGTAGCTAAAGTTTATGAATGATTATGTTTTGTTTGCAATAGCAATATTATGTTCATATATATTAGGCTCAATATCTTGGGGAGTTTTGATTACAAAATTCCTTGGCACTCCCAATTTAAGAACTACCGGTAGTGGTAGCACGGGCATGACAAATGTAATGCGTTCTGCAGGAATAATTCCTTCGATTATTGTTCTGCTTCTCGATACCTCAAAAGGAGTATTAGCAATTGCACTTGCCAGTTATCTTTCAAATTCACTTGAAAATATTTCTGCTAATACTTTCTTAGAAATGTCTTGTGGGCTTGCTGCTCTAGTGGGACATAGTTGGTCCATTTTTCTCGGTTTCCATGGTGGGAAAGGAATTGCTACAGGCCTAGGAGGATTATTAGTATTTTCACCATGGCTTGGAATTGCTGGTCTAGCTTCTTTTCTACCCGTTACATTGCTAACAAAATATGTTTCACTGGGAAGCATGATAGGACTTGGGGTCGGAGGAGGAGGTTTATTTATCTGTAGTATGTTAGGGATTTATCCTGTTGCACATGGACTTTATGGCGGTATTGGTACAATCATCATCGTATTTAGACATAAGGAAAATATAAAACGATTACTTTCAGGTACCGAAGCACGATTAGGAAAAAAGGTTTAATTCTAATAATCAACGCTTAAATTAATTATTGGGGATATAATAAACGTGTTAGTAACAATTATAGGTGCAACCAGTTGGGGAACAACGCTAGCTAACTTAATTTCTAGCAATGGAGTCTCTACAGTTTTACTAACTAGATCAGAAGCAGAACGAACCCTTCTAGAAAACAATAATTCCATTCCTTCTCTGGAAGATATTCCACTTTCTACGTCTTTAGAAATATCATCCGATGCAAACACGATATTACCTAAAACCGATGTAGTAGTTTTAGCTGTTCCATCGAATCGAATTCAAGAAAACCTCGAAAGAATCCCTCACAATTTAAAGGATTCAGTAATCTTTGTTAGCGGCATTAAGGGGCTTAATAGTAGTACAGGAGAAAGGATGAGTTCTATTATAGAAAGAAACATCCCAATCGCGAAAAACAGGATAGTCGTTCTTTCAGGACCAAACCTCTCACGCGAAATAGCCCAGAATATTCCATCTTCTACTGTTATAGCATGTGAAAATCTTCAATTGGCACAAACCATTAAATCAATTTTCAATAATAGAAATTTTGGGATTCATACAAGTGATGATGTTACTGGAGTAGAACTAGGTGGAGCTTTTAAAAATATTATTGCTATAACAGCTGGAATAGTAGATGGGATGAGTTATGGTGCAAATAGTAAATCGATCATTGTGAATAAAGGAATAAATGAAATACTATTGCTCGTAACAAGATTAGGAGGGAAAGCTGAAACAGTATTTGGATTATCTGGTTTAGGAGATTTAATTGCTACTTGTTTCAGTTTGCTAAGTCGTAATAGATATGTTGGAGAACAAATTGGAAAAGGCAAACAACTTAATGAAATAGTCAATAACATGAAAAATGTTGCTGAAGGAATCAACACAACCCAAGCTGCATTAGTTTTAGCAAATCAACATAATTTAAATTTACCATTAATTGAAGGAACTGGATCGATACTCTTTAATAATTCAAATCCTCATGAAATCATCAATATGCTACTTTCGAAATTTGCCGAATAACCACTTTAATTCTTAACCATAACAACTGCACACCAGTCATCGCTAACTGAATTTTTAAGAATCGAAAAACCTGATTTAGTTAAGTTAGATATAACAAGATCTTGGTTATCCTTTAAAAATCCACTAGCAATTAATATCCCACCTATTCTCAAAGTGTGAAATATATCATTACAATTATCGATGAAATAATTAGCTGAAATATTAGCTAAAGTTAAATCCATTTCACAGATCCGTTCATCAGGAATGGTTATATTAAGAAATTCACCTTTAAAGTTTATATCTGAATTTAACTCAATACCCTTTATTGCCGAATGAATTGCAACCTCATCATTATCAATTCCTATAACCCAAGAAGCGCCAAGACCACTAGCAGCAAATGATAGTATTCCCGAACCAGCACCAAGATCAAGTACCCGAAAACCAACTTCTAAATAATTTTCCAGCAATTCAATACACATTCTAGTAGTAGGATGATGACCAGTACCAAATGCCATCCCAGGATTTAAATTAATAAAAAGAGTATCTGAAGATATTTCCTTTTGAACCCAAGGAGGTTTTATAACTATATGCTTACCAATTTCTAAAGCATAAAAATGATCTTTCCATTTGTTTTCCCAATCTTCTTGCAATATTGTTTTTAATGGAATGATTTCAAGAGGTTTTATAATTTTTAAAAGACGAAGACCACCATTTATAGCTACACACCGATCTTCAGCAAACTCGTCATTACGAATATACACACTAATCTTAGCTAAATCCGAAGAAGGATATTCTTGTCCTTCATCTGGATTAAAGCCTCCTAAAGTTTCAACAACAACAACTTCACTAGTATAGTGTTCAAATAAATTAACTACAGGTTCCACAAGTTCTGATGAGACATTTGCGGAAATTTCTATCCAATTCATAATTTAAGTAAGAATATGAGTACTTATATGAAAATATTTCTTAATCATTTTCATTTCCAAAAGCATCTTTAATTTTGTCAAATACTGACTTATGACCATTCTTTTTTGAAATATCTCGCTCAAGAATATCGTTAAGTTGCTCAAAAAGTTCTTTAGCTTCATCATCTACTAATGATGGAGTAACCACACGAATTTGAACAAAGGAATCCCCTTGACGACTTCGGCCTAAACTAGGAAAACCTTTGGCATTCATTTTTATTGATGAACCTGACTGAGTCCCAGATGGAATATTAACCTTTTCAATCTCACCATTTACAAGTGGAATCTCTAACGTCGTACCAAGAGCAGCCTGTGCAAAATTTATATCGATATCAACCCAAATATCATTCTTGACTCTTCTGAATACAGGATGATTTTTTACCGATATCGATACATATAAATCCCCATTTCCACCATTATTCGGACCAGAATCCCCCTGACCTGACAACCTAACACTCATCCCATCATCAATACCAGCAGGGATTTTCAAAGAAATTTTCCTGTTTTGTCTCCACCTGCCGCCACCATTACAAGTAGAGCATGATTCTGCATAGCTTTGTCCAGAGCCACGACATTTACTACAAGTAACTACCTGAGTAAATTGACCAAAAAAACTATCCTGAGCACGGCGAATTTTCCCAGCGCCATTACATTCTCTACATTGAATAGGTTCAGTTCCATGCTTTCCACCGCTTCCGCTGCAAGATTCACATCGTTCATTTCTTACAATTTCCATTTCACGTTCAATTCCTAAGGCAGCATCAACAAAAGATATTTGAGTTTTAAAATGAAGATCTGATCCTTTTTGAGGGCCATTTTGACGACTATTACCAAATCCTCCAAAAAAGGCATCAAAAATGTCCCCGAAACCTCCGGAAACATCAAATCCTTCAAACCCACGCCCAGAAGAATTACCAACATCTACTCGACCATATCGGTCATACATTTGTCTTTTATCAGGATCTATTAATACTTGATATGCTTCATTCAATTCTTTGAATTTTTCAGCAGCTTCATCGCTTTTGTTGCGATCAGGATGCCATTTCATCGCATTTTTTCGAAAAGCTTTTCGGATCTCTTCTTCTGTTGCACTCCGACCCACGCCAAGGATTTCATAATAACTTTTTTTACTGGTCATAAATATCTATAAATTACTTTCAAATTTATTCTTTTTCGTCTTCTTCAAGATTAACTATCTCATCTTCACTAGGAACTGCATTTTCAGTTTCAGCAGATGATCCGTTTCCAACAGTAACTAAAGGGGAACGAAGAACATATTCGTTAATCATATACCCTTTTTGAACCACATTAATTATAGCACCCAATTCACCATCTACTTGAGCAACAGCTTGATGTTTGTTTGGATCAAGTTGTTCACCTAATGAAACTTCAATTTCTTCAACTCCATGGGATTTTAAAATTGATTCAAAACGTCTATAGATAAGAAGAATTCCATTTATCCATGTTAGTCCGTGGAGTGATAGTGGTAAATTGTCAAAAGCTCTTTGGATATCATCAAGAACGGGAAGAATATCTCCTAAAATCACACCAGTATTCCTTCGAACTGCTTCTTCACGTTCTCTCGCTGTTTGTTTTCGGTAATTGGATAAATCTGCCTCAGCTCTTTGCCAATTTGCTAGAAACTGATCAGCTTTTTTTTGGATATCATCGGAAACAAAATCTTCATCATTTGAATCAGATTCTTCTATCTCAAAAGAATTATCATTTTTGTTTTCTTGATTACTATCAATCAATTATCTTCCCTCCAAGAAAATTTATCTAAAGTTCGTAAATTAATTCGGACATAACTGAAGATAAATACCCCACCAAAGACATAGTAGTATGATAATGCATTCTCATAGGACCAATAATTCCAACTATTCCAGAAATTCTTTCTGGAATACCATATCCAGTTAACACCATACCCATAGGTTTTAATGTATCCTCAGTATTTTCATCTCCAATTATGACTCTGATTTCACCAGGTCTAAGGTTAGTATCTGAAATCATCTGTAACAATCGTCCACTTTCAACAGCTTCAACTAAAGAAATGATATTTGCTCCATCACTGAATTCGGGCTGCGTAAGCAAATGTCGTAATCCTTCTGCAAAACCATGACTATTAATTGTGCGATAGTGCTCAGTTGCAACTCTAGTTATTGAATGCAAAACTTGTTGTTCAAGAATAGAATCTTCAATTAAGTAAGTATCGATTTCATTAATGGATCTACCACTGAAAAGATTATTTAAACGTAGAGCAAGATCATCAATCTCATACATAGAAACAGGCGCGGGAAGTGTAAGCAATTCCTTGTAAATGTATGCCCCATCAAATACGACAACGACAGCAATCAATGTATCGTTCAAATAGACCAAATGAAAATTCCTAACAAGTAGATTAGAAACTGTGGGAACTGTTGCCAGACCAAGATTGCCAGAAAGACTAGCTAAAATTTCAGCACCAGCCCGAGTCCAACCTTCCATATGTTGATCTGAACCTCTCATTCGACCACGAATAGTAATACTCCAATCAGTGATAGACGAATCGAAACTAGAAACAGTTTCGACATAATGGCGATAGCCTTTTGCAGTAGGTAAGCAACCACCTGATGAATGCTTACGACTAATATATCCCGCATCTTCCAAAACAGCCATTTCATTTCGAATAGTTGCAGAACTTATCGAAAACCCGTGGCGATTTTTTATCAATGAAGACGGCACTGGAGTAGCATAGGAAGTATATTCTTCCACAATAGTTTTTAATATATCTTCACGCCGTCGAGAAAGTAAAAGATTAGTCAATTTAGCACTCGCAATGTAAGACTGCTAACAAAAGGTCACAGTAACATAGAGGATGTAAAACTGTCAACAAATTTAAAGAAGAAAATGAAATCTAAATCTCAATAATCCTACTAACGGAATTTTCTCCTAAAGACAGC
>CEUS01279065.1_pt1 | contig 43113 bp, 40 predicted proteins | sample 427031 | NCBI WGS metagenome assembly CEUS01 (sample SAMEA2622837, study PRJEB7988) | marine metagenome | biome: marine biome (ENVO:00000447); feature: marine epipelagic mixed layer (ENVO:xxxxxxxxx); material: "saline water (ENVO:00002010), including plankton (ENVO:xxxxxxxx)" | depth 140 m | reverse complement strand
TACAGTAGGTGATGAAGAAGCAAAGACTGAGACTTCAGAAGGAGATAAAGTTGATGAAAATGGAAAGATAGAAGCCCCTGGTGAAGGTAAAAAGAAGAAGTCGTCTGAAGAAGAAAAATAAATAGTAAATGCAGAGATTTATTTTAGATGAAACCAATAAAAAATTGTCAGATGCAAGTGACTATATTTAAATCAAAAAGGAGATGCATGAAATGAAGGAATTTATTGAAATGGTTGTGAAGCAATTAGTAGATAAACCTGATGAAGTTGAGGTAAATGAAGTCGAATCTGAAAAGAGGATTATATATGAATTAATGGTTGGTGATGGTGACTATGGAAAAGTAATTGGTAAACGTGGCAAAAACATTTCTGCTATTCGCTCACTCATTTTTGCAATTAATGCTAAAGAGGGTGGTAAAAGAGCTAGATTGGACGTAATAGACCAATAGATAAAATGGAAAAACTGTTTGCTATCGGAAAAGTAACCAAAGTATTTGGTAAAAAAGGCGATGTGCGTTGTAAACCATTGTCCCGCTATTTTGAAGAGTACATTGATGAAAAGCCTCTTTATGTTGGAATATCTGAAGCGGTAAATACAGCAGTGGAATTAGAAGCGGTTATTCCATCTGGGAAATTCCCTAGTTATAGATTCTCCGGTGTAGATAGCCGCCAGTCAGCTCAATCAATGATTGGTCAAACTGTTTATGTGGGAGTCTCTGAACATGATCAAATTAATTGGATTTCTGAAGATTTAATTGGATTTGGTATCGAAACGACCAAACATGAATATGTAGGGATATTAAAAGAGATTCTCTGGTTACCCTCTAACGATGTATATGTAATTCTGAATGGGAAAAAAGAATTTTTAGTTCCTATTATTCCTGAGGTGGTAAGGCATCTAGATTGGGATTTTGAAACAATTATTATAAATCCAATGGAAGGATTGTTGGATTGAATCGAATTGCAGTCATAACTCCAGTCCCGGATCTTGTAACCAAAATTATTCAGGAATCAATTGTAAGGAAATCGATTGAAAATGGTCTAGCACAAATTGATGTTGTTAACCTTAGAAATTTTACAGAGGGAAATTATCGGCAGGTTGATGATGCTCCTTTTGGCGGTGGAGATGGAATGGTAATGATGGCAAAACCTTTTTTTAAAGCTATAGATCACACTATATCAGAGTGGAAGAGGTGTGAAAAAATTGAAATCGTTTATCCCTCTCCTCAGGGGAAGCAATGGTCTCAAAACATTGCAAAAGATTTTGCTCAAGAAAAGAATATTATTTTTCTATGTGGTCACTATAAGGGAATTGATGAGAGAGTAATTGAAAAATATGTTACTTATGAGTTTTCTCTTGGTGATTATGTTATTTCTGGCGGAGAATTATCTGCAATGGTTATGTTGGATAGTATTATTCGAATGATTCCTGGAGTAATCAACTCATTTGATTCTGCAATGTCAGATTCATTTATGAACGGACTTTTAGATGCACCTTATTATACTAGACCTAGAGAGGTTGAAGGAAGATGCGTCCCGGATATATTGTTGAATGGAAATCACAAAGAAATAGATAATTGGAGGCAAAAAAAAAGGGAAGAGAGAACTGAAAAAAAACGAATAGATTTATGGAAAAAATTTAATACCATGAAAAGAAATGGAGTATCAAATGAATAGATTACGAGAATTGACAAAGGAATATTTAAACGATAATTTGCCTCAATTTAGAGCGGGAGATAGGGTGATAATTGATTATAGGGTTGTTGAAGGAGGAAAAGAACGAATCCAAAAATTTCAGGGGGATGTAATTAGCCGAAGAGGAGGTAGTGGAATGGAAGCAACATTTACCGTAAGAAAAATCTCTGGAGGTATTGGTGTTGAGCGAATTTTTCCGATTCATTCACCTATGATTGCAAATATTGAAGTCCTCCGAAAAGGAAAGGTACGTAGAGCTAAACTGAATTATCTTAGAAAATTAAAAGGTAAAGCTGCAAGAATCACAGAGCTTAAGTAAACAGTACTTTATAAGATTTTCTCTCACAATTGTGGCAACTGTGAGAGCATTTATTATCTATTTAAACCTGCCTTCAATTTATGAAGAATGACAGGAAATTAATACTTGGGATAACGACCGTTTCCCATATGAGTGTGCACAGTTTGATGCTCATATTTCCTACAATAATGTTGGTATTAACCTATGAGTTTTCTACAGGGCTTGCAATGTTGGGAGTTATTGCTTCTCTTAGTACATTTATGTTTGGTCTAGGTGCATTGCCTACTGGAATTTTAGAAAAAAAAATGGGGTGTTCTTCTTTATTGATGTTATATCAATTTGGGACAGTAATTTCATCTTTAATCATAGCTAGTGCTCAAAATTTATTTGTATTAACAGTAGGTCTAATACTTACTGGTTTATTTTCAAGTATTTATCATCCAGTGGGTTTAACAATAATTTCCCGAAACATTGACAAAATCTCTAAAGGAATGGCTATTCATGGAATAGGTGGTTCATTTGGTCTTGCTCTTGGACCGTTAATTGCAGCTGTATGTACTGATACCTTTTCATGGAGACTTGCCTATATTACTATTTCGATTTTGAATTTTATTTTATTAATAATCACTTTTATTTTTTCAAAAAAATGGAATATTCAAACTAACCATGGTATAGAAACGGAAATACCGATCAATGAGACAAATAAATCTGCCTTGAAATATTATTTTTCTATTTCAGTCCTAATGGGATTTGCCTTTACAGGATTTACTACATATTTACCAACCCATTTTGCTGTGGAAACTCGTACAATTTTTTCCAGTTTTTCTGATACAATGCGAGGTGGTATTTTCACTACTCTTGTTCTCCTTTGTGGTATTTTTGGACAAAGTATGGGAGGGTGGGCTGGTGAAAAATATTCGATATCCAAATATTTATTTTTGATAATTCTTTTCAACATTCCTTTTTTTATACTATTGGGACTTGTTTCAAGATATTGGCTTATTGGAACTGCATTGCTGCTTGGTATAATTCATTTTAATTGGCAGCCTGTCGGCAACTCATTTATCGCTAAATATACTCATTCTAACCAACGTGGATTGGGATATGGTATAAATTTTTTCTTAAATATTGGTATTGGATCAATTGCAGCAGCAGTTGGAGGATTTATTGCTGAAAAATATTCAGTAATTTATGTTTTTCCTGTGATGGGTGTTGTATTGACCCCTGCTTTAATATTTTGTTGGATTTTAATTGGAAAAGTAGATGGAAAATAACCATATTTAGGTGGTTATATACTCTTAATTATACCTACATTAATCAAAATTAAAACTTATTCATCATAATTAAACTAACTAGTCAATCGATATATTAGAATATTAAAAAAATGATTTATAAATTAAATAACAATGAATGATCAATTAAAAATTCTTCCATCTGTTTCTAAAGTATTACATGAAGTAAAACATTTAACAGATATAAATAAAAGGGTATTAACAGTATGGATTAAGCAGGAGCTGTCTAAATTACGAATAAAGGCAAAAAATAGTAAATTGGAATTTGACAGAAAAAAAATTATCCACCAGATTGTTTTGATGGTTATAAAAAAGTCTGAAGGGAGTTTAAAACCAGTTATAAATGGAACCGGAATTGTACTACATACAGGTTTGGGAAGAGCACCTTTACATCAAAGAGTTATTAGAAATGCAACTAGAACTCTTGAAGGATATTCAAATCTAGAGTTCAATCTGGATACTGGAAAAAGAGGAAACCGCCAAAGTCACCTCAATGATTATTTCAAAGGTTTGACTGGTACACATTCTTCTTTAGTTGTAAATAACAATGCTGCTGCTGTTTTATTAGGAATTAATACACTTGCAAATAAAAAAGAAGTAATTGTTTCCAGAGGACAGGAAGTTGAAATTGGAGGATCATTTCGAATTCCCGATATTATTGAAAAAAGTGGTGGAATTTTAAAAGAAGTTGGTTCAACAAATCGCACACATAGAAAAGACATTGAAAATGCAATAAATTCAAATACAGGACTGTTACTCTGGGTTCATACATCCAACTATAAAATTCAAGGCTTTACGAAAGATATATCTTTGGAAACGCTGGTAGATATTGGCAGGCAAAAACGATTACCTGTAATGGCAGATTTAGGAAGTGGAGCACTTGACCAAGTATCTGATTTAGGCCTTCCTAAGGAATATCCGGTTCGAGAAGTTGTCAAGCTAAATCCTCAGATTATTACTTTTTCTGGAGATAAGCTATTGGGCGGTCCTCAGTCAGGAATAATTTTGGGCTCAACAAATTTGATGCAAAAGTGTATCCAAAATCCAATTTATAGGACGATTCGATGTGATAAGTTTACCCTTTCTCTCTTGGAAGAAACATTAAAATATAATAAAGATACAAATCAGGCTAATCAAAATTTGACCCTATCTTTACTGGCAACACCAAGGAAAAACTTACTAAAAAGGGTGAAACGAGTCATTGAAGCTCTTCCTCAAAAAGTTGTAAGGTTATATGGAATATCTTCAGTTGAAACAGAGGTTGAAGCTGGAAGCGGTTCTTTACCTGTAAAAACCATTCCCAGTGCGGGTATGGTATTTTATTCAAAAAAGTATAAACCCTCAGAGCTAGCTAAAATATTTAGGATGTGTGATCCTTCGATCATTGGTTATATTCATGGAAATAAATTTTTCTTAGACTTCAAATCTGTACTCCCACGACAAGACAAAATCATCACATCAATTATTCAGAAATTCATTTCATGAATCAAGTTGTTATTGGAACAGCGGGCCATATAGACCACGGTAAAACTGCACTTGTTAAAGCATTGACAGGTGTAAATACTGATAAGTTATCAGAAGAACAAGAAAGAGGGATGACCATAGATTTAGGATTTGCATATTTAAATGATAGAGTTACAATTATTGATGTCCCTGGACATGAACGATTTATCCGGAATATGGTAGCAGGAGTTTCAACTATTGATTTTGTATTACTTGTTATAGCTTTGGATGATGGTATTATGCCTCAGACAATGGAGCATTTAAATATCATAAGTTTACTGGGAATTCCAGATGGAATTGTTGTGCTAACAAAGGTTGATTTAGTTACAGATGAGCAATGGGTTGAATTAGTAAAAGAAGAAATCCAAGAAAAGGTAAAAGGTACTGTACTAGAAGGGAAGCCTATGGTAAAAACTTCTATACAATCAAATGAAGGTATTCGTGATATTTATGATATTATATCATCTTTGGAAAAGAAAGAAAAGATTGAGCAGTCAAATGATTATTTTAGATTACAGGTTGATAGAGCTTTTCATAAGACAGGATATGGATTGATTGTAACAGGAACTGTCCTTTCAGGTAAGACTTCAGTGGGATCATCTATTGCTGTAGAGCCATCAAATAAAACAGGAAAGGTACGAGGGCTCCAAAGTCATGGAAAAACGGTTGATTCTGTGATGAAAGGTGATAGAGCTGCTATAAATTTATCTGGATTGAAACTTAATCAAGTCTGGAGAGGATCTGAATTAATAACGCCTAAATCCAATTACTCTACTCAAAGAGTAATAGCTGAGGTTACACTCATTGAACAGACTAAATGGAAAATTAAATCACAACAAAGACTTCGAATCCATTTAGGTACATCAGAAACTTTAGCAAAAGTTGAATATATTCCACAAACTATTTCTTCAGGAGATACTATTAACACAATTATTAAATTTGATAATCCTGTAACTACTTCTTTAGATGATAGATTTATTATTCGAGCGTATTCTCCCATGGATACTATTGGAGGTGGAATAATCTTAGATAAAGATCCTAAAGGGATATGGAAAATTATAAAGCAGAATTGCAAAAAACTATCTACGGACATTGAAAAGCGATTGATTCAATTTATTCAATTTGAGACAGAAAGACCTAAGTCAATCCAATTTTGGTCAAACAAGTTTTCAAAATCAAAGAAATATATTCAAAGTTTAGTCAATAATTCTGACCTTATTTTGGAAAAACAAGATATGATTATTTCCAATGAAGGTATTTTTGAATGTAAAAAAGAAGTAATGTTATCTTTAAAAACTTTTCATGATAAAAATCCTTATCGTTCAGTTGTCAATTCGGAATCTATACGAAATGAATTAAACTACAGTAGTAAATGGTTTGATTTTCTTATCTCAGAATTAGATGGAAAAGAATTGAATGTCCAAAAAGCAGGGATAGCACTAAAATCTCATAAGATTGAATTACAAGATAATGATAAAAAGATTATAGAGAAGATAAAGACATATGTAAAAAAAAATAGCTTATATCCTTTTACAGTATTAGAACTATGTGAAAACATCAATGGCGAATATGAACAAATCCTTGAACTACTTCATATTATGAAACGAAGTGGTGATTTTTTAAATATCTCTAATCAAATTTGGATGAGCAAATTAGATTGGGACTCTATGCTTAAACTGCTTTATGAATATTATCGATTAAATGATACCCTCAGTATAGGAGAATTTAAATTAATGACAAGCCTTACCCGAAAAACTGCCATTCCAGTTCTTGAATATTTAGATAAAATAGGTATAACTATTCGCAAGGGAAACGATCGTTTCAAGGGAACAAAGTTTCCATCGAATTATAAACAGGTGTGATTATCCCAACTATGGTAAAAGAAAGCAGAAATATAACGAATGAAAATGAAAGTTCGGGGACTCCACTTATGCGTCAATATGGAGAAATAAAATCCAAATATCCTGATAGTATCGTTTTATTTAGGATGGGAGACTTTTTTGAAACTTTTAATGAAGATGCTACAATCACTGCAAAAATATTAGGAATTGTTTTAACAAAAAGAGCAAATGGTGCTGCAGCTGATGTTCCGCTAGCAGGATTTCCTCATCACTCATTAGATAATTACCTCCCCAAAATAGTGGATGCTGGTCATAAAGTTGCAATTTGTGAACAGGTGGAGGATCCAAAGTTTGCAAAAGGAATTGTAAAAAGGGAAGTAATCGAAGTGGTGTCACCGGGGACACTAATTGTTGAAAATGAATCAATTTTAAAGGAAAATAATTTTATTGTATGTCTCAAATTCTCAAAAAATGACACTGTGGGATATTCTGTTTTAGATCAATCCACGGGTGAATTATATATGGGAGAAACACCGAAAGGGACACTGGGCCAAGCGCTTATCCAATTTAAGCCGAAGGAAGTACTGCTAGATGAGTCTCATATATGTACTACATCAAAATGGTATCAAGAATATAAACCTTTCATCTCCCGGGTTGAAAATTGGGTATTTGATTTTGATCATGGGTACAGACTTTTAATAGATCATTTTAATACACCATCTTTAAAGGGGTTTGGCTGTGAGGATTTAAAATTAGGCATTTGTGCAACCGGAGCTTTAATGTATCAGCTAAAGCAAAACCTAAATTCGCCGTTAAGACATATATCTAAAATCACACCTATTTTAGATGAATCAGTTATGGGTTTGGATAGCTTTACAATACGAAACTTGGAAATATTTAATTCACTTTCCACCCAAGGTACACACGGAACTCTAATAAATATTATGGATCAAACAGTTACCCATGGAGGAAGTCGATTACTTAAAAAATGGCTTTATAATCCATTGACTGATATTGGTCGCTTAAATAATCGGGTTGATATTGTAGAAAAATTTACAAATAAAAAGTCACTTTTAAATTCCTTAAGGGATTTAATGGTAAAGACCTCCGATCTGGAGAGAATAATTGGTAAAATAAATCGATTTAAAGCATCTCCAAGGGATTTGTTGGGGCTAAAGAATTCCTATGAAATAATCTCTGATATACTTATAAAAATTCAAGAATCTCCTAAATTGAAATCATTAAAATTGGATATATGGTTTAGAAATACATCACAATTATCAGAGAAAATACATTCCTTGATAAATTCGAATTCTCCTGCAAACTTGAAACTCGGAGGAGTCATAGCTGATGGGGTTAACTCTGAACTAGATGAATTGCGATTACTAGTCAAGAGTGGTTCTGAGTGGATAAATGAATTACAAAAGTCAGAAAGAGAAAAGACAGGAATACCATCGTTGAAAATCAAATTCAACAAAGTGTTTGGGTATCACATTGAGGTAACAAAAACTCACTTGGATAAAGTCCCCTTAGAATATATGCGAAAGCAAACCTTAGTTAATGCTGAACGATTCATCATTCCAGAATTAAAGGAATACGAAGAAAAGATACTTACTGCAGAAGAAAAAATTTCGGACATTGAATATAGAATATTTTATGAATTGTGTGAAGATATATTGGCTGAATCTCATACTATTCAAAAAAATGCGGAAGGATTAAATAAGTTGGATCTATTAACATCGTTTGCTTTTTTGGCAATTCAAAATAAATATGTTAAACCCAAATTCATAAAAAAATCAACTTTGGAATTAAGTAAATCTCGACATCCGGTTGTCGAAAAATTATTACCTATAACTGAAAGGTTTGTCCCCAATGATTTATCAATCAATACTGAGGGAAAACAGATTCATTTAATTACCGGTCCTAATATGGCAGGTAAATCAACATATCTGCGTCAGGTAGGGTTAATAATTGTAATGGCGCAAGTTGGATCATTTGTACCTGCAGAGTCTGCAAACATTGGAATTGTTGACCATCTATTCACAAGAGTGGGCGCAAGTGATAATTTAGCAGGAGGGGAAAGTACTTTCCTCGTGGAAATGATTGAAGCAGCGAATATTTTGAATAATGCAACACCAAACAGCTTAATCCTTTTGGATGAGGTAGGTAGAGGTACAGCTACATTTGACGGAATGTCCTTAGCTTGGGCAATAACAGAATATATACATGAAAATCCAAATGTTGCAGCTCGAACTCTGTTTGCAACGCATTATCATGAGTTGACTGCTTTAGAGAGTACACTAGAAAAGTTAACAAACTATCATGTGGAAGTTAAGGAGTACAAAGATAAGATTGTTTTCCTTAGAAAAATTATACCAGGACCAGGTGATAAAAGTTACGGAATTTATGTTGCAAAAATGGCAGGGTTGCCCCAAATAGTTATCAAACGTGCTAATGAGATACTGGCCCAGCACATATCACAATCTAAAGGAAAAGAAGTTAAGAAACGCAGCTCCAACCTTAAAACACAAGAATCCCTTTTTGATTTAGAAGAAAAAAAATTACGGGAAGAGTTGAATCAATTGGATGTGAACTCATTAACTCCTCTAGAGGCTCTTCAAATGCTTTTTGATTTGAAAAACAAATTTTAATTATATTGGCAATTCCCTTTAAATTATCGAATTTCAGAAATTTTTAAAAAAGACAGTTCATAATGCATGTAAGAATTAAATATTTTTCCCAACTTGTTATTAGTACATCATTGATATTGGGAAGTTCTAAATTTCATTCTATTACAGACCCTTCTTCCCTATCTTTAGGTAATGCATTAACAGGGGCTCAATTTTCTATGGATGCAGGAGTAATAAATCCTGCAAGAATGGTTCACTTTAAAAAAGGACACATACTGTTTACACGTGAATCACGATTCTCTGGTTCATTAAATAGAGAAATTGTTTCATATCGAAGTAAGTCAATACCAATTAAATTTATTTTTCTTCATGAAGGAGTTTATAACATCCCCAATACTCAAAATGCTCTATATGATTTGAATGGTGATGGAGTATTGAATAATAATGAACGGCTTATTAAAAATCAGATATCATATTTTAATCAACACCGTTTTGGATTGATATTTCAGCATGCAGTTATTTTTAATAATTTTATAACTGGAATTGGAGTAAGTTCATTTTTCTCATCAACTCTAGGTGAAACTGCGCATAGTATAAATATTAATGGGGGAATATTAAAGAAATTTTCGACAATTTTTACTGTAGGTTTGGAAGTTAAAAATATTCCAATTATACCATTGAATTGGTCCTCTGATAGAAAGGAAATTCCCCGTCCTGAGATTTTTTTAGGGGGGAGTATAACTCCTATTTTACAATATTCATGGTATCAACTCAATTTATTTTTTGATGGGGGCCTTTCTGTTGATGGACGAACACTTGATGACGATTTTCATATCTCTGATCATGGGGGAATAATTAGATACGGTATTGAATTAGGTGCAGATGATTTTTTTACACTTAGATTCGGTCGATCAAGAAAAAATAATTTAGGTGTAGGTTTTAATCTAAAAGGTGAAAAAATAAATATAACTTACACTTTAGATATGATAAAAGACTGGGGTGCATCAGGAAATGGTCACGTATTGTCCTTATTAGTGGAAGGTAATACTCTTAAAAATTGGTTAAACTATAATTAATTTTACAATTGAATGAGACATGATATCTTAATAAGTTTAGCGACTGTAAGGGAAATGAAAATTGGTTAAAAGTATGTCTGGATTTGGACAGAACTCTGTTCAAACAAAAAAGGGAACATATACTGTGTCTGTTCGAGCTTTAAACTCAAGATATTTGGATATTAAATTATCCGGTGTAGATGGATATCCTGAGTTGGATCATTCTATTAGAAGTGAGGTCAAAGAAATATTAGAAAGAGGTAGTATTCAGCTTAGCATAAATCTGGAATTTGGTATAAATGGAAAAAATGAGATTCAGTTTAACCGAGAACGATTTGAAAAAATTGATAATATTTTGTTAACAATTCAAAAAAAATATGGTAGACATATGAATATTTCTGATGTTATATCATCAAAAGATTTATTTATGGATGCTCCAGTAAAAGAGGTTGATGAACCAGCGATCCTTGATTCAATTAAAAAAGCATTAATTCAGGTTGATACAATGAGGATAAAGGAAGGTGAAAAAACGGCAAATCATTTAGTATCTTTATTGGAAGAAATAGCTGAACTAATTTGGGGGTTGAAGGAAAAATCGAAAAGTGTATATCAATATAAAATCCTAAAATACAGAGAAAAAATAAAATTACTAACTGATGAAATGGATGTGGATGAAAACCGCATAAATATGGAAATTGGAATTTTAGCAGATAAAACCGATGTATCAGAAGAAATATCCAGAAGTTTGAGTCATGTGGATCAATTTAAACATTTGATGGCTTTGGATGAACCTGTTGGTAAACGAATGAATTTTCTTACTCAGGAACTAAACAGAGAGATCAATACATTGGGAGTTAAATCTTCAGATGCCGATATTAGTAAAGATATCATTGAATTAAAATCCAAAGTAGAAAAAATCAGAGAACAAGTTCAAAATATTTTATGAAATTAATTTTTACAATTTCAGCTCCCTCAGGAACAGGAAAATCTACTTTGTGCAAAGCAGTTCTGAAGGAAATTCCAGAATTGACATTTTCTGTATCCTGTACTACTAGATCAATTAGAGAGAATGAAACAAATGGTAAAGATTATCTTTTTATAAAACATTCAGAATTTCAAGCAAAAGTTAAAGCAGGTGAATTTGCAGAGTATGAAGATGTACATGGACAGTATTATGGAACTTTAAAATCATCTCTAGATAAAACCATAATCAAAGGTAATCCTTTGTTATTGGAGTTAGATGTAAAGGGGGCAATGTCTATTAAAGCATTGTACCCTGATCAAACGCTATCAATCTTTGTTAAACCACCAAATGAAGGAGAATTACGGAAAAGATTGGAAGGTCGTGGAACAGATAACATGGAGTTGATACAAAAGAGATTAACGAGAATACATATGGAGTTGGAATATGAAAAAATGTTTGATACCAGTTTCATCAATGATAACTTGGAATCTGCAATTAAAGAATTAAAACATATAATTTTTAATGAACTTAAAGGAAAAATACATGAATATTAAATCTATTTCATTTAACGATATTGAATCCAAAACAAAAAATATCTATGAAGCTGTAGTAGTTATTTCCCAAAGAGCGCGTCAAGTTTTAAGAGATAGACTTGTTGAAAGAGCAATGAGGGAAAATACTGAAGAAGAATTAGGTGTGTTAGATGAATTACCCATAAATGATAATTATGAAATTTTGGAAAAACCATCAAGTGTTGCAGTACAGGAATTTTTAGATGGTCAGTTAAGTTGGAGTAATACTAAAGAAATAGAAATGGATAATTAGTGCCTGATTACCCTCTGGATCATGAACTAATTCGTTTTTTTGAGCAGACGAAGGAGACATTTGGTCCTAAATTTTATGAAAATTGTTTATCAGGTGATAATGTAGATTCAAATACTAAATCAATTTGGTCTGATCAATTGAGTGAATTTGGTGAGTCTATTTCATCTTGTCAAGAGTGTCAGTTAGGTAAACATAGGAATAAATTTGTTTTTGGTATTGGTGACCTTCATGCAGATTTAATGTTTATTGGAGAAGCGCCAGGAAAAGATGAGGATTTAAAAGGGGAACCGTTTGTAGGGAAAGCGGGAAAATTACTAGATAAAATATTGTCTGCAATTAATATGAATCGTCACGAAAACGTGTATATTTGTAATGTATTGAAGTGCAGACCTCCACAAAATAGGGATCCATTACCGGAAGAAGTAGAAAAATGTGAGCCATATTTGATTCACCAAATTAAATTAATTCGCCCCCAATTGATAGTCGCATTGGGAAGAATTGCTGCCACTACTTTATTGAGGATAGATGGAAATTTAAAATCTATGAGAGGGAAATTACATGATTACCATGGAACACCGCTTAGAGTTACATATCATCCTGCAGCACTTTTAAGAAACCCTGATTTTAAAAGACCAACTTGGGAAGATTTCCAGTTTATAAGGGATTTTATTCAAAATTAGAATTAATGATGTCTGAAGAACAAAATACTGGTTTAAAAGCTCCTCCTCAATCTCTTGAAGCTGAGGCTGCTGTTTTAGGAGCTATGCTTTCTAGCAGGGAGGCTGTAAGTAAATCACTTCAATGGCTAAGGCCAATCCATTTTTATAAGACTTCACATCAAAAAATATTTTCTGTAATGGTGGAATTATTTAATGATAATGAACAAATTGACACTATTTCAGTTTCTGATAAATTGAAAAAGAACAAAAATCTTGAGTCAGTTGGTGGCGCTTACTTTCTTACTGGTTTGGTAGAGTCAATACCTACCACAGCTAATGTAGAAAGTTATGCTAAAATTGTTTTGGAAAAATCCTTATTAAGACAACTTATCAAAGTAGCTCAGGATTTATCTAATGAAGCATATGATGATCATCGTAAGGCAGAAGAAATTTTAGATCGTGTTGAACAATCTATATTTGCAATTACCCAAACAGGATTAAAAGGTGGGTTTCAACCTTTAGATAAAATATTACATGAATCTTTTGAGCAATTAGATTCTATTGCACAAAAAGAAGGAGGAGTAATTGGTGTCCCCTCCGGTTTAGCTGATTTAGATGATGTGACATCGGGTTTCCATCCGAGTGACCTAATTATTATTGCAGGAAGACCTTCAATGGGAAAAACTGCACTTGCATTAAATATTGCTAGAAATGCTTCGATTGATCATAAAGTTGGTGTGGGAATCTTTAGTCTTGAAATGGCCAATAGTCAATTGGCAATGAGGCTCTTATGCTCTGAGGCAAAAGTTGACAGCCATTTGGTGCGTACCGGTAAATTACCCAAGGGGAAGTGGAAAAATCTAAGTATGACTGTAGGTACCCTTGCCGATGCACCAATATATTTAGATGATTCCCCTGGAATCTCCATTCTTGAACTAAGGGCAAAAGCTAGACGTTTAAAAGCAGAAAAGAATATAGGTCTTATCATAGTAGATTACCTTCAATTAATGCAAGGGCCTCCATCTGAAAGTCGTCAGCAAGAAATCTCAAATATCTCTCGTTCGCTTAAGGCTTTGGCAAAAGAATTGGACCTTCCAGTAATAGCGTTGTCTCAGCTTTCAAGAGCAGTAGAAACACGGAGTGATAGAAAACCAATTCTCTCTGATTTAAGGGAAAGTGGAGCTATTGAACAAGATGCAGATGTTGTTATTTTTCTTTATCGTCCATTTGTGTATACAGAAGAAGAATCAGATGATGGTAAAGTTCATATTATAGTTGCCAAGCAAAGAAATGGCCCAGTCAGAACTGTAATGGCCTCATTTATTTCTCGTTATACGAGTTTTGAAGACTTATCTTTTTATGGAGAAGAAGATATTCAGGTGCCTTTTTAATGGCAAATACGCTAAGTCGTTTAATTCCTCAAATTATAGGGGAATATCCAAAATCATTTATTACTCTATTTGATAAAATTTCTATTTCCTCCTCAAATAATGAAGATGAGATCAAACAAACTTTATGGAGAGCATATGAGTTCGGAGAATCATGTCACTCTGGTCAAAAACGTATGTCAGGTAAACCTTATTTTAAAGATCATTGTGTAAGTGTAGCAAATATCCTCGCGGACTGGAAGATGGATTATATTACAATTATTGGTGGATTACTTCATGATACTGTGGAAGATTCTAATATCTCTATTGATCGTATAAAAAAATTATTTGGTAAGGATGTAGCTCAAATGGTAGATGGTGTAACAAAATTGGGTCATATTGAGTTCACAAGTAGACAGGAAAAACAAGCAGGTAATTTTATGAAATTACTTTTATCTGTTGCTCAGGATTTGAGAGTTGTGATGATTAAATTTGCTGACAGACTACATAACATGAAAACTCTTCATTACATGAGTAGATTAAAACAACATCGGACTGCAAGAGAGACTCGGGATGTGTACATTCCATTGGCTCACAGACTCGGTATGGCTGCAGTAAAATGGGAACTAGAAGATCTTGTAATGGCGACTCTTCATCCCAAAAAATACAAGGAGATAAAGTCAAAATTAAAATCTACAAAACGACAGAGAGAAAAAATTATTAATCAAGTTATAGACCCTCTTGTACAGGAGATGAAAAAATTTGATTTAGATGCTAAAATATTTGGTAGGCCTAAATCAATTTATTCAATATATGGGAAGATGATAAGAAGAGAAAAAGTTTTTGAGGAAATTTATGATTTGCACGCTATCCGTGTTTTGGTGAAAAAACCTGAACAATGTTATCTAATTCTTGGTTTGATTCACCAGTTATACTCACCTGTTCAAGAAAGATTTAAAGATTTTATCGCCAATGCAAAAACAAACGGATACCAATCAATTCATACAACCGTTATCGGACCAAATGGTAACTTGATTGAAATTCAAATTCGAACATTTAAAATGGAGAAAACAGCTGAAATTGGTGTTGCTGCCCACTGGCGTTATAAAGAAGAAAAAGATTTATCGTCTGATTTAGATGGAAATGTAAAATGGTTAAGAGAGCTGATAGAACTTCTGAAGAGTGAGACTGCAGATCCAAATGAATTTATGCATTTACTGAAAATTGATTTATTCGATGATGAAATTTTTGTATTTACTCCTAAAGGTGATTTATTTCGGCTTCCAAAAAATGCTACTCCTATAGATTTTGCATTTCATATTCATTCTCAAATAGGACTTCATTGTTTAGGTGCCAAAATAAATCATAAAATTGTTCCTTTAAATTCAGTTTTAAAAAATGGAGATCGGGTGGAAATATTGACTTCTCCAACTCAAAGTCCAAGTTATGGTTGGCTTAAGTTTGTTGTTACATCTAAAGCAAGGACACTTATAAACCGCTATTTAAAATCTGTTCGTAGGAAAGAGTGTATTCACATTGGTGCTGAAATCTTAGCGAAATCTTTAAAAAGAAGTAAGTTGACTTCATTATTAAAAATAGTTAATAATTCACATTCTGATTTTGGTTTTAAAACGAATGATGAATTAATGGAAGCGATTGGCAATGGGAAAATTACAGTAAAGCAAATTGTACGTAAGTTGAATCCTCAAAATCTATCAACTATTTCCAATGAAGAATTTGAATCCGGTGAGAAATTTATTGAACAGGCCCGCTCTAAAACAGCAGGAATAAAGCTCCAGGGAATTACAGATTTAATGGTTCATTTTGGAAAATGCTGTAATCCAATTCCTGGAGATGAAATGATAGGATTTATCACAAGAGGGAGGGGTATTACCGTACATCAGTCAAAATGTAAAAGTCTTCCATTACTACAGAAAGAAACTGACCGATTGGTTCCGGTGGAGTGGGATGTTAAAAGAAACGAAAATTTTAATGTTCGATTGAAAGTTACCTGTGCTGATCGTAAGGGAGGCTTAAAAGAATTGACAGAATGCATTTCCGGACAAAATGTTAACATTGCAAGTCTTGATCTAAAAGTTGTGCATGGATTAGCTAAAATGATATTGGTTATTCAAGTGCGGAATCTTCGTCAACTGGAAAGAGTAATTAAAAGAGCCTCCTTAATTAAGGGAATTGATTCAATAGAACGAGTTGGGAGATAATAACCCTCAATCAATGCGTGGGAGAATTCTTGGCATAGATTACGGTTCCAGTAGAGTTGGATTTGCAGTGTCAGATCCAATGCATATTATCGCCACCCCTTTGAATACGGTCAAAAATAGTTCACTTGAAGACCTCTTTGATTATATTGATAAATTAAAAAATGAATATGGTATAAATTCAATCGTAGTGGGATTGCCATTGAATATGAAAGGTGAAGAAACTAAGCAAACAAAGTCTGTAAAAGAATTTTCAACATATTTAGAACAAAGAAGCTGGAAAGTCATACTTGAAGATGAGAGACTTACAACGGTAATTGCAAAAAAAGAGATAATAAAACAAAACAAAAGTCCGGGGAAAAATAAATCACTCATTGATAAGACAGCTGCTGCATTGATTTTGCAAAGTTATTTAAATAAAACTAATTCTTATAAAATGTAAAAGTTTTTATTTTGAATTTTCCCGATTATAAGAATCTACTTCTTTCCGTTTTAAGCGGGTTTTTAATTGGCATATCCTATCCATCGCTTCCTCTTGGATTTTTGGCGTGGATTGGATTCATTCCTTTATTTATTGTATTAATCAGTTGTAAAAATAATTATTTATTTAAATATGGATATTTAGCAGGTATTACATCCCATTTTATAACACTTTATTGGATAGGTTTAAACAGTGGAGCAGGGTTTGTACCAGTATTTCTTTCCCTCATTGGAGCTGTATTTTATTTATCATTGTATTGGGGATTATTTACAACAATCCTCGGTATTTTAATAAATATTAAACCATCTTTTCTTTGGTTTTCGCCTTTGATATGGACTTCCTTAGAATGGATACGCAGTTTTGGACCTTTAGGATTTCCATGGATTGATTTAGCACTTACTCAAACCCGTTTTCTTCCACTAATCCAAATAATGGATGTAACGGGTTCATCAGGTGTGTCTTTTTGGATTATGACATTAAATGTACTTTTGTTTTTGTTTTTCAATTCAAAAGATAGCAGAAAAAAATATGCTGTTTGTGCCATTGGATTAATTGGACTACTCTGGATTTTCGGTTTAATGAAAATTAACTCTATTGAAAATATCCCTTTAAATAATTCAATTCAAGTTGCAATTACCCAACCTAATGTAGATCCTAATGAAAAGTGGGAAAGAAATAATAGGGAATCGACATTTAATTTGATGCATATGCTTTTAGATGAGGCAATAAATATGAATCCTGATTTGATACTTTGGCCTGAAACGGCATTGCCGAGTTATTTAAGACTGTCAAGTTCAGACCGAAGGCCAATACAAGAAAAGGTAGATAATTATAATATTCCCTTGCTTTCTGGGACTATTGATAAGCAATTCTCCAAAGGAGGATTTCCTTTATATTTCAACGGATCAATTTATTTGCAACCAAATAAACCATCTGAAGTTTATCATAAAGTAAAATTAGTTCCTTTTGCGGAATACGTTCCATTGTCCGATTTTTTCCCAAAATTGAGTGAACTAAATTTTGGACAGGGGAACTTTACCAAAGGAAATGAATTTACTTTATTTTCAATTGGTGATGATTACTTCTCAAATCTTATTTGTTATGAATCTAGTTTGCCGGATGTAGTTAGAAAATTTGTAATGAGAGGAGCTAAGTTTCTAACTATTCAAGCAAATGATGGGTGGCTAGGGAATTCCTCAGGTCCGTTTCAACATTTTGAGTTAGCAATATTGAGGGCAGTGGAAAATAGACGATCAATTGTGAGAAGCGCAAATACCGGAATTTCTGGAGTAATTACACCTTCAGGAAAAGTTAAAGTACAAAAAAATATAGGGGAACGAAGTGTTTTTATAGATAGTATTCCACTATTTGAGTTAAATACATTTTATACTGAGCATGGAAATATATTAGGTAAATTGAGTTCAATTATGATTGTTTTATCTTTAGGAGTCTTGATTTGGTTAAAAAAATAATAAACTTTTATTTATTAATTCATATAGTAGTATTTACGAGTCATGCATTTGCCCAGACAGAATCAAAAGGAGAGCACTCACAGTATGTATGGCGATCATTGATGGTTCCTGGATGGGGTGAGTTTTCATTAAATGAGTATAAAAGAGGGAGATTCTTTTTTATAACTGAGTCTATACTTTGGATTGGGATGGGAAGTAGTTTTTTGAGATCAAATCTTGAAAAACAAACTTTTGAATCTTATGCGCGGGAACATGCGGGAATAAGTTCTGGCAGCAAACCAAGACAATTTTGGATAGATATTGGTAATTATGATAGGCGTGAGGAATTTATAGCTGAACATTTACGGTGGCGTGATTATGATGCTATAAAAGCGTATGAAGACGTAGAGTGGGATTGGAATTGGAATTCTGAAAAACAAAGGAATTATTTTGAATCCATTAGAATTAAAAGTGACAGATTACTATTAATGGGAAAATTTTTTATTGGAGGGATTGTATTAAATCATATTGTTTCAGGAATAGATGTACTATATTTAAGTAGAATTAAGTCAAATACGAAGATAAATTTATCATTGAATCCAATGTATGAGATCAATAGTGGTACCGTTAATATGGTGCTTTCAATCTCATTAAATTAGTTTGGTAAAATAATTTCCTATGCCACGGTTTAAAATTATAATTCAATATGATGGAACAAATTACTGTGGATGGCAATCTCAAAATAATGGTATTGCAGTCCAACAAGTTCTAGAAAATATTATCGGAGAATTCAATAACGGAAACCACATAAAATTAACAGGAGCAGGACGTACGGACTCTGGTGTCCACGCCTTAGGGCAAACTGCCCATTTTAATTTAAATACACATTTAGATACCTGTACGCTTTTAAAGGCAATCAATGCTAAATGTCCTATTGATATTTCTGTGATTAAGTGTGATGCTGTTTCTTCTGATTTTCATGCACGATTTTCAGCGGTCAGACGAATCTATAAATATCAATGCTATTTTGGAACCAATCCACTCTTTAGAAATCAGTGCTGGTTTTTATCTGAACCAAGTTTAGATAAATTAAACTCACTAGCGGATAAAATCACTGGAATAGGAGACTTTTTATCATTTTCAAAATGGGGTGGAGAAAAGAAAAACACAGAATGTGAGATCTTTCAATCTGTATGGAATAAAGTTAATAATATGGTAATTTTTACTATATCTGCGAATCGATTTTTGCACCATATGGTTCGATATTTAATAGGAACTATGATAGCAGTTGAACAAAATAAATATTCTGAAGACGATTTCATTCAATTGCTTAATTTGCCGCAGAAAAATGTAGCTCTTCATAAGGCACCTGCTCAAGGGTTAATTCTGGAAAAAGTTATTTATGAATAAAATATTTGTCTTTTTTATTTTAGTTGTTAATGGGCTTGCATTACAAGATGATATTTTGTCCTCTCGACACAATGCGATAACCCGAGCAATTAAAGATATCTCTCCTGCTGTTGCAAGCATAAATGTTATTCAATTAAAAGAAGTATCAAGAAGGTCACCGTTTTCAGACCCATTTTTTGAGTTTTTCTTTCCCTATGAGTTGCATCGTCAGAAAGTTAAAAGTTCTGGCTCTGGAGTTGTTATAAGTCCGGATGGATATGTTTTGACCAATTTCCATGTAGTTGAAAATGCCCATGAAATAATTGTGACCCTTCCAGGAGGCGAAGAGTATGAATCAGAAATTATAGGTAAAGATCGCTATACCGACTTAGCGCTTTTAAAAATGGAAGGATCTGATTTTCCATTTGCATTATTGGGAAATTCTGATGATTTAATCATAGGAGAATGGGTAATTGCTTTGGGGAATCCATATGGTCTTTTCGATGTAAGTGACCAGCCTACAGCTACTGCCGGAATTATTAGTGCCGTGAATATGGATTTTGGATTACAAGAATCAGGGCAAATATTTCAAGATATGATTCAGACAGATACTGCTATAAACCCTGGAAACAGTGGAGGGCCTTTAGTCAACGGGTTAGGAGAAGTCGTTGGAATCAATACATTTATTTTTACAGGTTCGAATTATACTCAAGGTTCCATAGGAATTGGGTTTGCAATTCCCATCAATCGAGCAAAAACTATTGCTGAGGAACTAAAAAATAAAGGCAGAATTGACAGAGACTATTCAACAGGTTTACAAGTACAGTCTTTGAACAAACGGGTTGCTCGATATTTAAATTTACCATTTGTGGAAGGAGTCATTGTAGTTGAAGTTGAAGAGGGAACATCAGGATATAAAGCAGGGATTGAAATTGCAGATATAATTTTAGCGGTAAATGGAGTTAAAATTACAAGTGCTCATGATATTAAAAATGTTATTCTAAACCAGGATATTCGGTCTGGAGAAGAAATAACTGTTAAAGTTTATAGGGATGGACATACGAAATTAGTAACATTAAAGTTAGAAAAATTAAGTAAATCGTATTTGTATTGATGATTGTAAAAGAAGGATATCCGTTTATTTTAGGGTTTTTAATTATAGCTCTTGGTTTGAGAGCAGTTGGTTCTTTGTTAGACTATCAATTGATAGTTAACCTTTCCATCATTCCTGCATTATTACTTCTGTTTTGTCTTAATTTTTTTAGGAACCCAAAAAGAGAAATTCCAAGTGAGGATGGGATAATAGTCTCGCCAGCAGATGGAAAGATAGTTAAGATAAGTCAGGTGGAAGATCCTAATATTGGTAGTGGGAATATAATTTCAATTTTTTTAAATGTATTCAATGTCCATATAAACAGAACTCCAATTGATGGGACTGTAAAATTAGTTAACTATAAAAAAGGCAAATTTTTGGCAGCCTTTAATCACTCAGCATCTGATGAAAATGAACAAACAAATATACACCTTGAATCTTCAGCAGGATTAATAAAGTTAAAACAAATTGCTGGTCTCCTTGCTAGAAGGATACGTTGTTATGTCGATGATGGTTCGCAACTAAAAAAAGGAGAAAAATTTGGATTTATTATGTTTGGTTCGAGGGTGGATATTATTCTTCCAGAGCACATAGATTTAATGGTTAAATTAGGACAGAAAGTCAAAGGTGGTGAATCAATCATAGGGAAATATAATGAGAAGAAAGTATAAATCAAGTAGACTAAAAAGAAGACGATTTAACAAAAGAGTTATTCCAAACTTGTTAACTGTAATCAACATGTTTTTAGGCTTTATATCAATTGGAATGCTTATAAATGGTAAACCAGTTCACGCAGGTTGGGTGATTCTAATTGCAGGAGTATTTGATTCTATAGATGGTAAAATTGCAAGGCTTTTAAATATTCCATCAAGATTTGGTACTGAATTTGATTCTTTTGCAGATACTATCTCTTTTTGTGCATCTCCTGCTCTATTGATTTATACAGTCTATGTGAATGGAATGGAACCAATATTAGGTGGTCTCATTAGCTTTATACCGCTTGTTTTTGGGACTATTCGATTGGCTCGATTTAATTTAGATTATTCTGAGTCTAAGGCATATTTTTCGGGTCTTCCTACCCCGGTGAGTGCTCTAACACTCTATGGTTTTTTTCTGTTTCATTTTCAGTTGAGTGGACATCATGGAGACCCGCGTATTCTACTTGTTTTGATGGTTATCCTTGGATTTCTTATGGTCAGTCCATTGAGATTTAATAAGCTTCCTATTTTTTCATTTAAAGAGGGGAGGTCAAACACTATACGTCTCTTAGGATTAGGACTATTTATTATATCTCTATTTATTTGGAAGGGGTTAGTATTATTTCCAATCTCAGTGTGTTATATTGCCTACAACATCATTAATTGGCTTATAAGTAATCGTATACATCCTTCAGAAATAGGTGAAATTGAGAACCGGGTTGATGCAGTTGAATAAGCGCTCTCTTGGATTCATTTTCATTGTTCTATTTAGTGGAACAATAGTTGGCTCAGTCTTGGGTGAACTTATTGGTTGGATAATGCCGGAGGGTGTAGTAAAACAATTTTTTCTAATGGGAGTACATATAGATTTAGCAGGATTAGCAGGAATAGAATCAGGTGTAATTGTTTTGAATTTAATTGTGTTAACTCTGAAGTTTGGTTTAACTATCAAATTAAATTTTATAGGATTGGTAGGGTTGTCCGCTGCTTATTACTTTTTAAGATTTTTCAGGTAGTGAAACTCAGGTAAAATCAAATTATTATTTTAACACAAAGGAGCAGGTATGTATCATGTATATAGAAAAAGCGATGTTTAATCTCGGGCCTTGGGAAATTATACTAATTTTATTAGTTGTTTTGTTACTGTTTGGAGCAAAGCGTCTTCCTGAGCTTGCAAAGGGCTTAGGGCAGGGAATTAAAGAATTTAAGGGTGCTATGAGTGAAGCAAAACAGGAGATTGAGGATGCAACAGATGTAGAGAATTCAGATTCAAAGAAAAAGGAGGCCGATAAATCTGCAGCTGACTAATATGTTTTAAATTTAATCTATAAAAATTTTCACTTATATTATCTAAACAAATACCTGAAATGATATTTGCTAATCCATTATTTTTAATAGTTTTACTAATAATTCCAATCTACGAACTATGGTATCGTAAATCTGGGAAAAAGCGTGAGAGCGTAGTTCAAATTTCATCAAAATATTTGATGACTGATTCGTTGATCAAAAGCGGGAAAAATAAGCATTTAATATTGAGGGTGATGAGCACAAGTATTTTAGTTCTTATCATATTTGGACTTTCCAGACCTCAGCTAGTAGATAATTTACAAAAATCAAGAGTCGATGTTGTGGATATTGTTTTAGTGCTAGATATTTCTAGCAGTATGTTGGCAGAGGATTTTAAACCAAATAGGTTGGAAGCTGTTAAAATAAAAGCAGAACAGTTTATACAGAGTCGATCTGGAGACAGGATAGGATTACTGGTTTTCGCAGGTGAAACATTTATTCAATGTCCGCTTACAGTGGACTCGGATGTTATAGGGAAGTTATTAGCAGAAGTTTCAGTTGCAGAAAAGAAATATGATGGAACCGCAATTGGCATGGCGATTGTAAATGCTGTAAATAGACTCCGTGGTAGTAATGCACAAAGTAAAGTTATGGTTCTATTATCTGATGGGAGTAATAATGCAGGGGAACTAGATCCTCTAACTGCGGCAGATATAGCTAAAGAATTTGATATAAAAATTTATACTATAGGAGCAGGAACAAATCAGGCAACTACTTTTATCCCTCGCCAAGGATATATCAGAAATGAGATAGATGAGAAAACTCTACAAGAGATTGCCAACAGAACTAATGGTAAATACTTTCGAGCATTAGATGAAGAATCACTTGAAGATATATATAAAGAGATTGACCAACTAGAGAGGACAGAAATTGAAGTAAAACAATATACTCAATATAGAGAATTGTATGCTGTTTTTCTTATCCCCGCTCTATTTCTGGGGCTTTTAAATGAGCTAATTGAAAGATTCATTTTTAAGAGATCATTTAAATGAATATACAGTTTCCATTTGTTTTTTTATTTCTAATTGCAATCGTAGTTATCCTTGTTTTGAGTAAAAATAAAAAATCACTTACATATATACTTCAAATTCAATCTGAACATCTAAAAGACCATTTTTTGCACCAAGTTGATTTAAGTAAAAATAAATGGAAAAAAAGGTTCCGCTTAGCAGGACTAATCTTTTTGATGATATCTGCTTCAGGTGTCCAAATTGGGACAAAGGTTAAACCTATAGAGAGAAAAGGTGTTGATTTGATTTTTGCGGTAGATGTCTCTGTCAGTATGAATGCAGAAGACGTAAAACCTAACCGTCTGGAAAAAGCTAAGTTTGAGATAACTCAAATCATAAAGCAATTGAAAGGAGATAGAGTGGGAATCATCGTTTTTGCTGGGACAAGTCACCTTTATTTACCGCTCACATCTGACTACGAGGCAGCTGTATTGTTTTTAGATGAAATTGATACAGAAATGATCCCTACCCAGGGAACGTCTATAAGCTCTGCACTTACTACGGGGATTTCTGCTTTTACCGAAGAAAATGAAAAATACAAAGTATTGATATTGATTACTGATGGAGAGGATCACGAAGGAAAGGCAATAGGGATAACGGAGAAAGCAACTCAAACGGGAATCATAATCCATACTGTTGGTGTTGGGTCGGTCTCTGGTTCGCTAATCCCTGTGGTAGATAAAAAGACAGAAAACTCATCATACAAAAGAGACCGCCAAGGGAAATTGATTACTTCAGTTCTAAATGAGGGTATTCTAAAGGAAATAGCGTCCGCGGGAAATGGTATATATCTGAGGTTTGATAATCGGTCAGCTAGCTATAAAAGTATTACTGCGGCTATCAATCAAATGGAAAAAAAAACAATCAGCACACATGAATTCTCTGAGTATGAAGACCAGTTTCAATATTTTGGGGCTATAGCTCTATGTATGTTTTTAGCAGCTTTTATTATTCCAACAAAAAAAACATTAAAAAGAAACTCGGAAGATATATTTTGAAGTTTAAAAAAATGCTTACTATTTATCTTGTCTTTCTTTTTGTTCCTCGATTAATGGCAGATGAAGATAAAGGAATTAAATATTTTCAAAATGGAGATTATGAAAAAGCCCTACAATATTATGAATCTGTACTTCAAAAAGAAATTGATAACAAGGAGGCAAAGTTTGGCTTGGGAACAGTTACTTTTCAGACAGAAGATATCCAGTCAGCAGAGGAAGCATTTAAGCAAACTTTAAGCTCTGAAGATATTCAGCTCCAATCTAAGGCACACTATAACTTAGGTAATTTATATTACCATAAGCAGGAATTAGATCAAAGTCTCGCTCATTTTAAAAAATCAATTGAATTAAATCCATCTGACTCTGATGCAAAGTGGAATTATGAATTAGTGCAGAACATAAAAAGACAACAACAAAACCAGAAAAATGAATCTGAGGATGATTCCAAAAACAAAGAAGAAAAAGAACAGAAAGATCAATCGCAACAACAACAAGACAAAAAGCAACAACAAGATAAAAAAGAGTCAAAAGAAAATCAGGAACAAGAGCCTTCAGAATCAGATAAAAAAGAGGAGGAACAAAAAAAGGAACAAAAAGATAATAAATCCCAAAAAGAAAATGAAAAGAATCAAACTGAAGAAGAAAACCAACCACAGCCCAACCAAAGTCAAGAAGAGAAAGAGTTAGCAGATACAAGCAAGACTAAAATGAATGCTCAAGCCATACTCAACGCGCTAAAGGATAAGGAAAAAATTAATAAAAGACGTCAAATTAAACCTATGAAATCGAGGAAAATGGAGAAAGATTGGTAAATTAAATATGGCTATATTCACTCATATTTTGAGATTCGTTAGTAAATATCTACCTCTAGGTTTTACCCTTCATTTTGTTTTTGGTTTGAGCGTGAGCGCTTCGGTTGACCAAAATAATTTATCTTTAGATGATGTCCTCGAGTTTACAGTTGAAGCAACTGACGCAAGTGAAAACCCTCAGGTTGATATTTCACCATTGTCAAAAAATTTTTTGACAATCAGTGGACCCAGCCAACAGACAAACATCTCATGGGTAAATGGACGGATGACATCAACGCGCAGCTTATCTTGGACCTTATCTCCTAAAAAAACAGGTCATCTCTATATTCCTGCATTAGCTGTAAAGCTGGGAAAATCCAACCTAAAAACAAATCCGATTAAAATACAAGTGTTGAAAAAAGCTTCTAGATATAAAAAAGATGACTCCCCAAATCACTTTATTCAAGTTCTGGTGGATAGGGAAACTGCATATTTAGGTGAACAGATCACTGTTACTTATCAATTATTTACCAGAACTGATTTGTCTATTGAAAGTGTTGATTTACCAGAATTTGTAGGTTTTTGGACAGAAAACTTATATTCACCCCGTCAAATTAACATGAGAGAGGTGTCTCTTAGTGGAGTTCGATATAAGAAAGCGAAGCTATATAGCGTTGCATTGTTTCCAACAAAAACAGGTAAACTATCTCTAGCTTCTTATACGGTAAACGCCAAAGTATTTGTGGAGTCAAAAAAATCAAAAAGGCGTGATCCGTTTTTTGATATTTTTGATACATTCTCCTCGCGACAGAGTGTTCGCAAAGTGCTAAAGTCTGAAATTAAATCGATCCAGGTATTAGATTACCCAAATGGCAAACCGAGTGATTTTACAGGAGCAGTTGGGAGTTATACAATTCAAACATCTGTAGATGTAAATAATGTCAAAGCAAATGAAGCGGTTACGTTTTATATAGAGGTCAATGGATCTGGGAATCTCTCGCTATTTAGTCTTCCAGATTTAACCTTTCCTAGTACCATGGAAGTATTTCCTCCAGCTAGTGAAATTAAAAAGGACTCATTTCGGGATGAGATTACTGGAACAATGCGATGGGAATATGTAATTATTCCAAGGCAGCCAGGGAAATTTAATCTCCCCCGTGTAGAGCTCCCATTTTTTAATCCAAAAACAAAAAATTGGAAACGTGCAAAAGCTCACTCTATTCTGGTTTCAGTGGCCCCTGGGACCAACCTATCCAGCTCTCCTCAAGGGTTAACCAAACAGGAAGTAGCACTTTTAGGCAAAGATATTCGTTATCATAGAACAGGTATACCAAAATGGAATCAAGGAAAAGATATATCATTAATTGTCGTGGTATTTTATTCTCTAGCTGCGTGTGGTTTTATCTTTCCCGGAATCATAAATTCATTTCAAGATAAACACCTTCAGGGAACAGGAATTCGCCAGTCCAAAAAAGCTCTACAAAAAGCAATCAAATCAATAAAAAATCTTAGAGATGACCAGTTTGACCTCTGCGCAGGAGTTATTTATACATATTTAAAAGAAAGATTTTATCTTAAAACAGATATATTGGACCCGTCTACCGTTTCTATATTATTAGAAAATGTTATCTTATCTGAGGAATTAAATGAATTAGTTGAGCTATTGAATAGGTTTGATGCGGGACGATATTCTCCACAGTCAAGCGGTTTAGATGGAAATATCATTTCCACTGCTATAGGTGTTATGAATAAAATTGATAGACATGGTTAAAAAAATAATTATAGTATTTTTAATATCGGTTGGATTAAGTCAGAGCCCTGATTCTTTGTTTATAAAAGGTGTATCTCAAATGGAAAAGGGAAACTATGAGCTGGCGACAATAACATATGAAACAATTTTAAATCAGGGTTTTACACATGAAAACCTGTTTTATAACCTTGGAAATGCATACTATAAACTAGGAAATTACGGCAATTCTATCTGGGCATATGAAAAAGCACTTAAGATAGATCCTCTGGACAAGGATGTGGAGTTTAATCTAGCGCTTGCGAATACTCATGTAAAGGATAGAATAAACACTCCAGAGACCTTTTTCCTATTGAGATGGTATCGTGTTTTTAAATCATCGTTTACCTTTTTTCAGTTTTTATCTGTTTCAGCTTTATTGATTCTTTTAGCGGCGTTCAATTATTTTTTGAAAAAGCAATATAGAGTTGGGCTAAATTGGATACCGCTTCAGATTTGTCTGGTATCATCTCTTATTTTACATGGCATAATATTGGATAAATATTGGGACTCAAAAGAAATAAATGAAGGGGTTATCATTGATTATGAGGTTCCCGTATTTTCAGGTCCGTTTGTCCGCAATGATGGAGTATTGTTTAAAATTCATGAGGGGATAAAGGTTTCCATTTCTCATGATCAGGGAGACTGGGTGGAGATATCATTGTTAGATGGTAAAAAAGGGTGGGTAAAAGCTAACCAGTTGAGAGCCTTGTGATAGCCCTAAGATTAATATATTTAGGAATAGATTTGGTCACATCCAAATTATGGAAAGGGACTATTATTTTTGTGGTTATCGTTCCTCTTTTTGGCCAAACAAAAGAAGAATTTGACCCATCTCGAATAAAAGATATTCCTGTGAAATGGCCACGCATTTATCATTCATTTTTAAAAGAGAGTTCTGCCGTAAATGACACATCAGTTCTTGATACTTCCATCTCAGAGGTGGACGGCTTTAGGATACAAGTTTTTGCTACCGGTTATTCCCGCTCAGCAGACAGTTTAAAAACTATATTGGAACAATTAGGATATAAAGATGTTTACATTGCTTTTGATACTCCTGTATATAAAGTTAGAGTTGGTAACTTTGTATCCCGTAATGAGGCTGAAAAAACGAGAGAAATTTTGGTCAAACAAAAATTTGATACGGCGTGGATTGTAAGGTCAAAGGTATTTGCGCGAAAATTTCGTTTGATTGAGTCAATGAAACACTGATAAATTTATCATTCAATTATGCTTTATATTACACCTTATGTATCTGAGATATCACATAAAAAAACAATTACTTTAATTGGGGCTGTAGCTCAGTTGGGAGAGCGCTTGAATGGCATTCAAGAGGTCGTCGGTTCGATCCCGTCCAGCTCCACTAAAATTTTGATTTTAAAAAAGAGATTAAATTTACTGTGAACCAAAACACTAGATTGGTTTATTCTACAAACTCTAATATATCAGTAGATGAAAAAAATGTAGAAGATCAAATTGAAAGATCAAAACAAAACCTTAGAATTTGGCTAGAAAAAAAGCCCGGAGGAAAAAAAGCAACTATAGTTCGTGGATTCTTAGGACCAGAATCGGAATTAAAAAAATTAGAAAAAAAATTGAAATCCCTGTGCCATGTTGGAGGAACAACCAAGAACAGGGAAATAATGATACAGGGAAACGTAAGGGATAAAGTAATTCAATATTTAATAAAAAATGGATACAATGCAAAACCGAGCGGGAGCTAACTTTAAATTGATGAAACATATTATAACAAAAAATGGGTCTATATTAACTCTAATTTTAATGGTGTTAGTGTCCTGTGCAGAAAAGAGAGATTTGAGGGGAACTCTTACTTTTGTTATCTCTTCAAATGTCAGGGCACAGTTTGACCCCTGCGGATGAAAGAAAAATCCCCTTGGCGGTCTGCCAAGGAAATCTACATACATCAGTGAAATAAGAGAGCAGGGTAAAGATCCAATAATATTGGATGCAGGTGAGGTATTATTTACATCTCCAGTGGTGTTGGATAACACCCGCTCTGCAGATGAATATAAAGCTAAAAATATCGTAAAAGGGTATGAGGAAATTGGATGTGATGCAATAAACATCGGTGGATATGACCTTGCGGGAGGGGTAAAATTCTTAGAGGAAATAATGGATTCAACAGAGATCCCGTTTATCTCTGCAAATCTTAAGCATAAAACAACTGGAAAGCTGTTTTCTGATCCTTATGTAGTTATTGATAGGTATCCATTTAAGGTTGGCATTATTGGCCTAACTAATTTATTGAAAGATGGTAACCAGAAAATTATCATGGATGATATCTATGCAGCGGGTAATAAATATATTAAAGAACTTAAGGATAAAGCAGATTTTATTATTATGATGGTCAACGCTGATAAAAATGAGAAAATGGCTATACAGGATAAATTCAGTGATGCTGATTATATTATTATGAGCAGGGATATTACCAGAACGAGAAAAGGTCAGCCATTACCCGCGAACGCACCACCTGCATTTTGCCCTGGAAAACAAGGAAAATATATGGCATTGCTTGAGCTCGAAGTATCAGATATTGATTCACCCTTTGTAGATGAAAGTTATTATAAAAAACAGATCGCTCATTCAGAGCGACGGTTGGCAAACTACCAAAAGAAGGATCCCGACAGGCCTCTAAAAGAAATTTATGAGGAAAATAAAGCTGTCTACCGCCAAATTGTAAGTATGGAGAACCAGCTATATCAAGGAAGATCTATAATCGCAAAGGCAGCAAACAAAATCCGATTTGATCTGATTCCAATGAACAGTAAAATTCAGGATGACCCTGAAATGTTAGCTTTTGTAGATGGTATATTAGTGAAAGATAAAAAACTCCGTGAAAGCTCTTACACACCTTTATTTAAAAAATGATATTTGATACCCCGTTAAAGCAAGGGGGTTTATTTTTAATTATTTCTATAGTTGTTGGTGCATTATTCAATAGCCTGCGAACCGATTTTAATTCAATTCCCATGATTACCGTAGTAGTTGAGCAAGCTACAGGTGAAATGCTTTTGGAAAACCAAAGTGATTCCAACGAAATAAGATCAATAACAACAGATCAAGCGCTATTGCTGTACAATGAGGGTATCCTATTTGTGGATGCTAGGGATATAGAGGAGTATGAGGAGGGTCATATTCCTGGGGCACTATCATCAGAAGATTTCATGGAACTTACATTTCAAATTGAAGAAGTTCAGTCAAAATCAGCTCCAATTATCACTTATTGTGGAGGTGGAGAGTGTGCAAAAAGTGAGGACCTTGCCTATGACTTACAGGCAACCGGATATAATCAGATTTATATTTACTTAGGTGGTTGGATGGAGTGGGAGAATAAAGGATTTGAAATAGAAAAATGAAAATTGTACTCCAAAATCCTATCCTGATTTTGATGATTCGCTTGTTTTTGGGAGGGCTATTCATTTATACAAGCTTAGATAAAATCACAGACCCCCAGTCTTTTTCACGGGACATCGGTAACTATCACATTATCCCTTATGGATTAGAAAACTCCATGGCGGTCATCTTACCTTGGCTTGAGCTATTAATTGGTCTGGCTCTTATATCAGGTTGTTTGGTTGATGGGGCAGCCCTAGTTTCAATGAGTTTACTTGTTATATTCATTGTCGCTATTGGTTCAGCTATTTTAAGAGGATATAATATCGAATGCGGATGTGGATTGAAAGAGGGAGAGGTTGTGGGAACTCAAAAATTATTGGAAAATACTATCTTGTTTTTGTTGGGATTTTTAATTTTAAAACGTGATAAAAAGAAATATGAAATTTTTCCCAATACAGATTGACCTGATACAAAAGACGAATTTAACTTTCCACCCCTTTTTGCGAGAGTAGCTCAGTTGGTAGAGCACAACCTTGCCAAGGTTGATGTCGCGGGTTCGAGCCCCGTCTCTCGCTCAATGCCCCTTTAGGGGCATTTGTGTCTTCTCTATTCAATATGGTATATGGTACCTAATTTTACAAATCGACATTTGAAATTATGTTTTCTATTGTTTGTGATATTAAGCTTTGGGTGCACCAGAACCAAACAAAATCCATTGTTGGAATCTCGAGATAACCCAATTGATTTTTCATCTATAACTGTGTATCATATTTCTGAGGCAACTGATAATGTTCTTTATAAGGCTGACCAGAATTTAAAAAAAATCTACCGAGTTAAAAATTCTGATAGAACCTATCATAATACACTCATCCCTCTAGATAATTTAGGAAATATAATCGATAATGTTTGGAGTCCAACCAGTTTATTGGCATTTACACATCCTAGTGAGGAGGTGAGGAAGGCTGGACTTGCAGCAAGCCAGAAAATTGAAGAATATTTAAACTCTCTATCAGTTGATGAAAAACTCTATAATGCAGTCTATAGTTTTTCTCAGTCTCCAAATGGGTTAGATCTCCAGAATATGGAGAAGAAATATTTAACTGAAACTCTTCGAGATTTCAATCGGAGTGGGTTTGGTTATGGAAAAAAAGTAAGAACCCGTGTAAAGAATATTTTAGATCAACTCTCAAAATTAGGTTTAAAATTTGAAAAAAATATTTCTGAAGCAAGAGATACACTTTTTCTTTCTGGTAGACATTTAAAAGGGCTCTCTTTTGACTATTGTGAATCCAGAGAAAAAGAAGAAAATTTCTATGCCATCGATCTATCATATCCCAGCTATTACTCCTTTATGCAGTATGCAGAATCTGATAGCGCACGGAAAGAGCTAAGATATATGTACTGGAATAGAGCGTCGAGCGTTAATATTTCTGTCCTCGACTCTCTTATACTTTTAAGAAATCAATTATCAGAATTATTGGATTATAAGTCATTTGCTGATTATTCTACCGAAACTCTAATGGCAGAAAATGCTGCTACCGTGTGGGAGTTTGAAAGTTCACTTCATGAAATGATTATGCCAAAGGCGTTGGAGGATTATTATAACTTGCTTCAAGTTAAATCAGATATAACGGGCGTCTATGAGTCTACTATTGAATCATGGGAGTCAGACCGATATGAGCACCTATTGAAGCTAAAAAACTATATGCTGGATAGTGAAAAAGTAAGCGAATATTTTGAATTATTTCAGGTCGTTGAGGGTTTATTTGAGATTTGTAATAGGTTGTTTGGCATAAGTTTTAATCAGATTGAATCTCCTTCGGTCTGGCATGATGACGTAACCATGTATGAGGTTTATGATGAACTCAGTGGTAACTTATTGGGGAGATTTTATCTTGACCTGTTTCCCAGAGAAAATAAGTATTCCCATGCGGCAGCGTTCAGTATTACCATGGGTAAATTAACTGAAGATGAACGTCAGCTCCCGTCTTTGGCTCTGGTCTGTAATTTTCCAAATCCTCAAAACGGAAAACCGTCTCTATTGCCTCACGATGATGTGGAAACTTTTTTTCATGAATTTGGCCACCTGCTACATGGTATTTTGACAGTATCACCGCTTTACAGCTATTCAGGGTTTTCAGTGCTAGATGATTTTGTGGAAGCACCATCTCAGATACTCGAAAATTGGGTGTGGGAAAAAGATGTCTTAAAACTATTTGCAAAACACTATCAGACAGGCGAAGTAATACCAGATAGATTAGTGAACAGAATGGTCGCCGCAAAAAATGTTAATTCAGGTTTAAACACTCTGCAGCAGATTTTTTACGGAGTCTATGACTTTACTTTACACGACTCTTTTAATCCTTATGGTGAATTAAATACAACGGATATTGCTAAAATACTTCAAAATGAGTTGACACTATATCCCTATCTTGAGGGAACAAAAATGCAGGCATCTTTTGGCCATTTAGTAGACTATGAAGCAGGATATTATGGATATCTCTGGTCAAAGGTATATGCGCAGGATATGTATTCAGTTTTTAAGGAGAACGGAGTTCTTGACCGGGAGACCGGGAGACGGCTCCGAAAAATTATTTTTGAGCCTGGTGGGACCATTCATCCTAAAATACTTATAAAAGAATTTTTAGGTAGAGAACCAAATATGAATGCATTCCTCTCAAGCTTGGGAATCGAGCCAAAATAATCTAATTAAAGAATGTGAATTAATAAAATGAAAAATAATGAATTAAAATATGGATTTAGACTGATTTCTGAAGAGAGAATAGATGAGATATCTTCTATTTCACGTCGACTAATGCATGAGCAGAGTGGAGCAGAGTTGCTACACTTTGAAAATACGGATAACAATAAAGTGTTTTTAATTGGATTTAAAACTCCACCAGATAACAGCCGTGGCATTCCTCATATTTTGGAGCACTGTGTATTGAACGGTTCGAGAAAGTTTACCTGTAAGGAGCCCTTCGTGGAATTACTGAAGGGATCTATGCAAACCTTTACCAATGCAATGACATACCCTGATAAAACCGTGTACCCTGTTGCAAGCACAAATAATCAGGATTTTTTCAACCTCATGGATGTCTACATGGACGCAGTATTTTTTCCAAATATTTATTTAAATTCTGATATTTTCAGACAGGAAGGTTGGCATTATAAGTTAAATAATTCCGAGGATAATTTAGAAATAAAAGGAGTGGTCTATAATGAGATGGAGGGTGTCTTTTCATCTCCAGAACAGATTTTATTTCGTTCAATTATGAAGTCTCTTCTACCTGACACTATATATGCAAATGAGTCTGGGGGAGAGCCAGATGAAATACCCAAACTGACGTATGAAGAATTTATCGCATTTCATAAAAAATATTACCATCCATCCAACTGTAAAATCATATTGTACGGAGATGGAAATCTAGAAAAGCAGTTGGCATTTTTAAATGAAGGGTATTTAGATCAATTTCAAAGAAAAGAAATGAATATCGATTCCTGGATGCAAACAAAAATTCCAAAAAATAAATCAGTGGAATTGGTTTATCCTCTCTTAGAAGATGAGTCTGAAAATGCCAAAGCATATCTCAATCTTAGCTATGTAGTGGGAAATAACTTAAACCCTGAAACTGTATTAGGGATGGATATATTGGAACATATCTTATTAGGGACACCAGCTTCACCATTAAAAAACAGACTGCTGAAAGAGAATCTAGGTAAAGATATATTTGGTCAATTTGATAGCGAATTATTGCAGCCAATTTTTTCTATCACAGCAAAACACACTATCCCTGAGAAAAAAGAAGAATTTGGAAATATTATTAATGAAACTTTGAGCTCCCTAGCTGAAAATGGAATAAATGAACAAATTGTGCGAGCATCTGTGAATATAAAGGAATTTAGACTAAGGGAGGCAGATTTCGGTGGATATCCCAAGGGGCTAGTTTTCGGTCTGTCATCGCTGGCACATTGGATTTATTCTGATAACCCATTGGAAATACTTGAATTTGAAAAACCTCTGAAATCCATCAAGGAAAAGATAGAAAATGGGTATTTCGAAGGTCTGATTAAAGAATATCTAATTGACAACCCTCACCGGATTACCATTTCACTGCTTCCCAAAAAAGGACTGACAGAGGAGAGGATGCTGAAAAAAACTGAAAATCTCAAAAATTATAAGTCTGAGCTCTCAGATAGTGAGCTGAACGCCATTATTGCTGAAACAAATAATTTAAGAGAGAAACAGATAGCTGAAGATTCGGAGGAAAATTTAAAAACAATACCACTACTGAAATTATCTGATTTAAATAGAAGATCAGATAAAATTGAAATTATCTCTGATGATATTGATGGAAATCGCAGCCTGCTCCACACCGGAGATACACGAGGAATTGGTTATGTAAAATACTTTTTTGATGCACAAATGATTTTCCAGGATGACCTGAAATGGACCTCTTTACTGGTTTCCATCTTAGGGAAGGTAAACACAGAGAAATATTCTTATAAACAACTATCCAACGAAATTCTATTTCACACCGGAGGAATAGGATTCTCACTGGATACATTTCAGATTGAGGACTCAGAAGAATTTTTGACAAAATTAACTGTATCAACCAAAGCATTGAATCCTAAAATAAAAGACTCTAATCGATTGATCCATGAAATTCTATCTAGCTCAAAATTTGACGATAAAAATAGAATCAGAGAAATTGTTCGAGAGCTAAAATCTCGTATGGAAATGACAATAGCACACTCTGGTCATCAGGTTGCCTCTACGCGGTTACTATCTTACCTCAACTCAATTGGAATCCACCATGAATGTACAGGTGGTTTAGAATTTTATAGGTTCCTCTTTCAGTTAGATATGGATTTTGACAACAAGTATGAAACACTTAAAGATAAACTTAATAAAATACTCATATCAGTCTATAATAAACAAAATATGATAATTGGAGTAACGTCAGATCTAGACAGTGAAAAGCTATTAAAACATGATATAAAAGATTATCTTATGCAATTGCCAGATAGTAAATCATCAAAACAAACTATAACAACAACTCCGAAAATTCTAAATGAGGGATTGTCAATTCCATCTCGTGTTCAGTATGTCGCTCAGGGATACAATTTTAGAGAATTGGGATTCAAACACTCCGGTGCAATGACCGTTTTTAGCAGAATTGCAGGGCTGGATTATTTATGGAATACAGTTAGAGTCCAGGGAGGCGCTTATGGTTCGTTTGTCTCACTGGCAAGAAACGGAGATACAGTATTTTCTTCCTATCGAGACCCAAATTTGAAAAAAACACTACAAGTGTTTCAAGATACAAATGAATATCTAAAGCAATTTAACCCATCTGAACGGGAGATGAGAAAATATATAATCGGTTCGATCTCTTCTCTTGATAAGCCGCTGACACCTAAAATGAAGGGCTCAGTAGGAATAGCCCGTTATTTTAAAAAGATTAATGAGGACATTATAAAAAGCCACAGAGAGGAAGTCAGGGGAACAAAGCCAGAACATATTCGTGAGCTAACCGAAATGATAGTTGCTGTGTTAGAGAAGAAAGTAATTTGTGTTGTTGGAAATGAGGGAAAACTTCAGAAAAATAAATCAGTTTTTGGAAAAATCCTGCCCATCTTTAATTGACTCTAAGGCTTCCACTATTTCCGGATCTTTAAATAGTTCAAGGCTAAAAATGATTGAGGAAATCTCTTTGGCTGCTTCATCTTTGGAGAGTCCCGAGGATTTTAAATCTTCCCACGCATCAGTTAAAATTTTTAGATCAGATTCATCCCTAAAAATTTCATCCAATACAACGCTGGGAACGTCAAAATCCCTCAGATGTTGATACATATTTAATTTATCTAATTCCACGATTAAAATTACTGTAAGAAATTTTCTCAAAAAAACATTATGTGCACATTGGGAGTATGTGATAACGAAATGTAAATTTACCACCCTGTTTTTTTGAAAAATTTAAAATGGCGTCGTACCCAAGTGGCTAAGGGACCGGTTTGCAAAACCGTTATTCGCCGGTTCGAATCCGGCCGACGCCTCTGTAGTTTTGATGCCCGGGTGGTGGAATTGGTAGACACAAGGGACTTAAAATCCCTCGGATGTATAATCCGTGACGGTTCGAGTCCGTCCCCGGGTACATCACTTTTCTCTGTTAGAAACTCCTGATTTACCATCGGGGGTTTTCTGTTTTTAGTACTTATAAAAAAATATTGCTAAGTGTGTCATACCTATTCAAGGATATACCAAATATATCTAAAGAGTGGACACACTTTTGGCGGACACACTTTCACCCCCACCCAGACCTTGGGGGCACCCCTTATATCTAATGATAATCGGCCTCTCACATCAAACAGGGGAAAATACCCATCCTTGACATTATCAGCATCAGAGTGTATTATCTGCCATATCTATTCAAAGATTTATGAGAAATATACGGTCTATAGTTACACTTTTTGTTTTAATGGTGGTGCCTGTTATAACCTGGGGTCAAGATTTTTCTGCTGAAATGACTCTTTCCGGTGGTGGCGATTCTTTTACTCTTACATTTGGTTTTCACCCAAATGCCACCGATGAATATGATGCACAATTTGATGAGTATGCACCCCCAGCAGCTCCTTCACCATCATTTGATGCGGCTCTGATTTGGAATGGTGACAGATATTTTACCCAGATATTGAATGGATCGGTGGATGATCTGGTTGAGCATGAGTACAATATTTCTCTTGCCTACGATACGAATGGTTTAATTGATTTTACATGGGATAATACAAACTGGGGTGTTCTGGGTTCTTTTATGCTTGAGGATGCTTTTGGAGGAATGTTGGTCTCCGTAGATATGACTGCAGAAAACAGCCTGACCCTTGATAATCCGGCTATTACAAGTCTTGTTCTTAAGATCACACCAACTGGTGTGAGCCAGCCTACAGCAGAATTTAGCGCTGAGAATACATCAGGATATCCTCCGTTGACTGTTTCTTTTGCAGATGAGTCAGTGATGGGCTCTTCTGATTTAGTTGGCTGGTCCTGGGACTTTGGTGATGGTAATTCATCTACAGAACAGAATCCTGTTCATGTCTACTATTTTCCTGATGTCTATACTGTGGGATTGACAGTAACAGATGAAAACAATTTTTCAAGAACAATAATAAAAGTAGATTATGTTACGGTCAATTCCTTTCCAGAGGGATCCTCATGGGAAGATTTGGTAACTCCTACATCCCTTTCTGGAGTATTTCAAGGACAGGCCCAGCTTAATGGTTCACCAGCATCCCAGGGAGACTGGGTGGCGGCCTTTGATGAGAATGGTAACATAGCAGGTGCTGATGAAGTTATTCTGGATCAAGAGACTGCATATATCAACCTGAGTATTTATGGTGATAATGATGCAACTCCTGATGTAGATGAGGGAATGGATGTGGGAGAAGATTTTATTTTAAGATTATGGGACAGTTCAGCCAACACCATTTATGAGTATCCAGAACCGTTTGATTGTTGGTATCATAATAGTGGTGCTCCAATGCTTGGTTGTGGTGATTTTAACACAGTTTATGAATTTAATCCTCCTGCCAATCCAATTCTATCACCTATTGATGACCAAATAATAGATGAAGATAACTTTTCTAACATTAACCTTTCTGCAACTGATCCTAATGATGATATCCTAACCTTTACAGCATCCAGTAACAACAATAATATATCCACGCAAGTAACAGAAAGTATTTTAACACTGACCCCCTCAGAAAATTACAACGGAACAGCATCAATTACGGTTACTGTTAGTGATGGGATGCTTACTGATTCAGAAACTTTTACATTGACGGTGGTCCCTATTAATGATGCTCCGGTGGCGAATGTTCAGTCTATTACCACGGATGAGGACACTGATGTATCAATATTGCTGATGGGTACAGATGTTGATGGTGATGCGCTAATATTCGAGGTTGTATCCAATCCATCAAATGGCTTGTTAACCGGAGAAGCGCCTGTATTGTCCTATAATCCATTTGAAAATTACAACGGGCCAGATAGTTTCACATTTTTAGTAACCGATGGAACTTTGTCAGATATAGCAACGGTGTCAATTGTGATTAACTCTGTTAATGATCCACCATTAATTTTGCCTATTGGCGACCAGGTTATTAATGAAGATACTACGATTGATATCTCATTATCAGCATCAGATCCTGATGGAGACAATTTGACATTTACTGCTGTTTCAGACAATGAAGATATTTGGGTTATTATATCAGGGAATACACTTTCACTGATGCCCTCAGAAAATTACAATGGAACGGCATCAATTACGGTCACTGTCAGTGATGGGATGGATACTGATTCAGAGACTTTTACATTGACAGTTAACCCGGTAAATGATCCTCCCAATCCTTTCAACCTCCTAACCCCAGCAAACAATGACACCATTTGGCTTGGAGATGAGGATGACCTTTTAGATACTCTAACCTTCTCCTGGGAAGAATCTATTGATGTAGATGGAGATGAGATAGAATACACACTATATGGTTATTCCTATTCTGAAGTTGGAAATAACACTGAAGACCTTCACTCTGTGTTAGATTACTATGAGGTAATGATTTCAGATAATTTATACTTGTTTGAAATAAATTGGTATGTAGAGGCAACAGACGGTGAAGAAATCATACAAAGTGAAGAAACCTTCACTCTTTACATTGACAGAACCGAGATGCTACTTCCTCCTGTCATCAATGAGATCATGCAGAATCCATCATTCGTGAGTGACTCTGATGGTGAATACATAGAGATATATAATCCTAATGATGATGACTATGACCTGGAGGAGTGGGTTATCAGTGATTATGACAATGACAGCCATACTATTTTAGACAGTCTTGAGATTCCACCCTATGGATATGTAATTCTCGGAAGAAACGGGGATTTTACAACCAACGGTGGGGTAGAGGTAGACTATGAGTATGAGGGTATCACCCTTGGAAACAGCAGTGATGAGGTTGTTATTACATCACCCCTTGGATTCTTTTCAGACACTGTAGCCTATGACAATGGTGAAGCCTTTCCTGACCCTAATGGAGCCTCCATGGCACTCCTGGACCCGTCCCTGGACAACAGTGTAGGTGCAAACTGGGTTGAATCAACACTTCCATATGGTGATGGTGATCTTGGGACACCTGGGCTTCCTAACTTTTATCCTTTTATTGAGGTTGTAGATTATCTTGAGTTTGACACCACCTCTGTGGGTCTCTCATCATCCCAATATCTGCTAATATACAATTCAGGTAATGGACCTTTGATAGGAGATTTATCTATTGGTGAAAATTCAGGGAGCACTGTCTTTAGCCCTGTGGAGAGTAGTTTTAATATAGAGCCATATGACTCTGTTAGTATTGAAATAATATTTACCCCTGAAGAGTATGGAACGGTAACCGATACTCTTTCTATATCTTCAAACTCACTGGAAGATGATCTTACTACTGTTGTAATGTATGGATTTGGCTATCAGGCATCATCTGTTATATCTGTTACCCCTGACTCCCTGAACTTTGGAGAGGTACAGGTTGGACTCTCAAGCACACTTGATCTTACCATCCATAATGTGGGTGATGATATCCTGGTTGTGAGTGATATTTCATCTGACTCACCTGAGTTTGTTGTGTCCCTAAGTGATGTGAATATTGAGATTGGAGAGTCTGCAGTCTGTGAGGTCACCTTTACTCCAGGAGGTTTTGAAAACTACTTTGGCAACATCACTATTGAGAGCAATGACTTTGAGAACACACCACTCTATGTTTTTTTTATGGGAGAGGGAATTGGTCCAGAGCCTGATATTCACGTCTCCGCTGATACCCTTGACTTTGGTGTTGTCTGGGAGGCCAATACAGTCACACTGCCATTGGTTATATCAAATATTGGCCTTGAAGACCTTGAGATTGAAGAGGTGGAGTTTGGTATGGGTGGTGAGTCACCTTTTTCAACAGACTTTGAGGATACGACACTTGAGCCTGGAGACTCAGTAGTTGTAGATATATCATTTACCTATATTGATGAAAGACTGTTGATTGAAGATGTTTTTGCTATATACAATAATGATCCTGATGAATCTGAAAAGGATGTGGTTCTAACATTTGCCTTACCAGAGATTGAAGTCAATCCTGATAGTATTTCTGTTCAACTTGAAATAGGAGAAACCGAAACTCAAACCCTTACCATATCAAATACTGGCTCTGCACCGTTAGAGGTTGAGTTAGGTACAGGAGTAACCGTCACCGATATAGATGGTAATATCTATGAGACTGTACAGATAGGTGAGCAGGTGTGGATGGCGGAGAACCTGAAGGTAACCCATTACCGGAATGGAGATGAGATACCTACAGGATACAGTAATGATGATTGGGAAAACCTGTCTATAGGTGCTTATACAGTTTACAATGGTGATTCTCTGAATGCAAATATTTATGGAAATCTCTACAACTGGTATGCAGTGGAAGATGAAAGAGGCGTATGCCCAGAAGACTGGCATCTACCCACAGATGATGAGATTAAACAATTAGAGATTTATCTTGGTATGAGTCAGGAGGAGGCAGACGATTGGGGATGGAGAGGGACGAACGAAGGAAGTAAACTTGCAGGAAGGGTAGATTTATGGGTTGATGATGCTTTAGAGAATAATTCAGAATTTGGTACAAGTGGTTTTAACCTCCTTCCTGGTGGTTCCCGCAGCTGGATGAATGGTGGTTACGGCGGTATGGGCAACTTAGGCCACTTTTGGTCTTCTACGGAGAACGATGGCAGCAATGGCAGCAATGCGTGGGGGCGGATGTTGAGTTGGGATAACTCTGAAGTCCACCGGGACGACGGCAGTAAGTGGAACGGGTTCTCTGTCCGTTGTGTAAGGGATTTAGACTATTTGACTATTTTAGATTTAGATGAGCCGAACAATGAGGCTTATCGCGACGGCGATTTTAGAGATGAATGGCTTACCCTTTCTGCAGACTCACTCACCATTCCACCTGATTCTTCTTATCATATTGATGTCACCTTTGATGCAACAAACCTTGAGATTGGTGAATACCTTGCTGATATTAACATCTCAAGCAACGATCCCGATGAGCCAGTTATAACTGTTCCTGTAACTATGGTTGTTAATGAGCTCCAACCATATACAGGCCCCATCTGGTATGTATCCAACACAGGCTTAGACTCAAACATTGGTTCAGAGGAACTCCCTTTTGCTACAATACAGTATGCTATTGATGTATCAAGTGATGGGGATACTGTTTTAGTGTATCCAGGCACTTTTTATGGAGAGATCGACTTTCTGGGAAAAAGCATAGTTCTTGGATCATTATATTTGTTGGAAGAAAATGAATCCTATATTGATGAAACTATTCTATCTAATTTTGTAAATATTAGTTTGGTCCAAGACTCCGAATTAAATGGGTTCACTTTTCAAGATATATATATTAATTCAGATGATGGGATACAGGCCATAATTTATATTGAAGATGCTTCTCCTAAAATCATCAATAACCGATTTGATAATTTCTATTTGTTCCAAGGTATTGAGTCTGCAGTTATTTATTGTGAAAATTCAAGCTCAATAATAATGAATAATGCATTTACCAACGGCAGTGTTGGCAATGGTTATATATTAGGTGGATATATTTTGAGCAAAAACTCAAACCTCACGATTAAAAATAACCAAATTGAAAATGGGTACGTAGGTTTCGCAGAACCTTCCGGATATATCGTATCTGTAAATTCAGAAGATATAATTGAATCAAACATAATTATAAATGCATCTATGGGCTATTGCTGGGTATGTGCTGCTATTGCTATTCTTGACGGAAGTAACTCCATAATCCGTAATAATTTAATTCTGGAAACATCTGGTGATGGTTATGGTGCGCTGGTTGCGAGTGAGAGTCAGTATATTTCAAACAATAATACTTTTGTATCCAATAGTATAGGATATGCGAACCTATCAAGTGATGGCACAATAATTAATGATATAATTTATGGTACAAACAATCCAATATACATAGATGAATATTCAAGTATAGAAATATCCTATAGTAATATAGAAGGAAGCTGGGAAGGCACCGGAAACATAGACACAGATCCACTCTTTGTTGCTCCTGATAGTGGTGACTTTCACCTTCAGGAAAACTCCCCCTGTATAGATGCAGGTGACCCAGATTCACCTTTAGACCCAGATGGAACCATTGCTGATATGGGGGCTTATTATTATCATCAGGAGAGTGGTGTTCCCACAGAAATTATTATTGACTACCAATCAGGCTGGAACTTGGTTGGCTTACCTCTTGAAGTTGAATACCCAGACTACCT
>CEUS01063672.1_pt1 | contig 43165 bp, 45 predicted proteins | sample 427031 | NCBI WGS metagenome assembly CEUS01 (sample SAMEA2622837, study PRJEB7988) | marine metagenome | biome: marine biome (ENVO:00000447); feature: marine epipelagic mixed layer (ENVO:xxxxxxxxx); material: "saline water (ENVO:00002010), including plankton (ENVO:xxxxxxxx)" | depth 140 m | reverse complement strand
TATGATTACTTATTGAACTTTCCTCTTTCTTTTAGCTGTGATCTCAATATTTCTAAAATCGCCATTTTGAGCGCAACCCCATTTTGTACTTGATCAAAAATTAATGATTTGTCTGAATATGCAATTTCGCCAAGTAATTCCACTCCCTCATTAATAGGGCCCGGGTGCATGATGTAGGCATTTTTTTGTGCCAGAGATAGTACCTTTTCTGTAATGCGATAGTTTTTTTTGTAAACTGAAAGATCGTTTTCTTCTATGTTGTTAGTTCGTTCTTTTTGGATTCGTAGTGGCATTAAAATGTCAGCATTTTTAACAGCTTTCTTTAGAGACGTTTCTATGCGAATAGAGGATCGCGGGTGAGTATTCTTGTTATAGAAAACAGATAAATCATTTTTTTCAGGAAGAAGAACGAGGGGGCCACACAAAGTAATTGTTGAGCCAAGCTTTGTTAGTCCCCATATATTGGAGCGTGCAACCCTGCTATGTATTATGTCTCCGATAATTACTACGTTTAACCCTAAAAAAGAGTCGAGGGTTTGGCGTATTGTAAAAATATCCGTAAGTGCTTGTAGAGGGTGGGCATGTGTACCATCTCCGGCATTGATTACTGGACAATTAAGAACTTGAGAGGCAAAATCCGCTGCACCAGAATGAGGGTGCCTGAGCACTAAAATGTCAAACATCATTGAATTAAGTGTGTTTAGTGTGCTTAAAAAAGACTCTCCCTTTGATAGGCTGCTACCTTGAATATTAAAATCAACCGTTTGATGGCCCAGTCGAGTAGCTGCTTGTTGGAAAGATATTTTTGTTCGGGTACTTGGCTCAAAGAAAGCCAATAGTATTGATAATGAGCCACTTTCTTTTTTGGACGGTTTACTTTTTCTCATCTGTGCCAACATTAATTCTGTCGACTCAAAGATGTTTTCAATGTATTGAGTAGATAGTTCAGACAGGTCTAAAAGATGAGTGTTGGCAGGCTGTTTTTTGGGTTGTGGAGTTTTGTTATTCACTAACCTTTTCTCTTTTCTATGACGACTTCATCTGTGCCGTCAACTTCGCTTAACTTCACACGTACATGTTCGGTGAGTGACGTTGGAATGTTTTTACCAACGTATTCTGGACGTAGTGGCATTTGACGATGCCCCCGATCTATTAGAACGGCCAGCTGTATTAACTTTGGTCTCCCTGATCGTTTAATTGCCTCGATTGCAGCAAGCATAGTTCTGCCGGTATACATTACATCATCAATTAATATAACATGACGATTTTCTGTGTTGGTTTGTATAGGATTGAATAGTGTGTCGGGTGCCGTTATTGTGTCGTCCCGAAACATAGAAACATCGAGAGATTCTACGAGAGGACCAATGCCTTTAATGTTAGAGATATGAGAAGACAGTCGGGTTGCTAAGGTGGCACCACGTGTTAAAATGCCCATTAGAATTAAATTTGATGCATCGGGACACCCTTCAGTGATTTCATAAGAAAGTCGGGCAATGGTTTTAGACAACGCAGGTGCTGACAGTACGGAGTTCATTGTGAAGCCCCAGTTGAGAAAAAACAATAATAACTTAGGGCGAAACGCTCCCTGCCAACCGCTATCTTGTTGGCATCTCTGTGCCAAATTAAAGATTTCATTGTCTTATTATTGTATTGGCAAAGACATTTAAATTCAAGTTCATTGTTTTAAGTGAAGCATTGGCCTTGCCAGTGTACTATTAAGTTTCTAAAATGAATATTCAGGAGGGTGTTTTGGATAATAGCTCAAAAAACTTGCCCAACAGAAACGTCCGGGTTCATTCTTCCGGAGGGGTTGTTTATCGACGCAACCATGACAGCATTGATATCGTAGGGTGTGTCAGGCACCACCCCCATGTGTGTGCGCTGCCTAAAGGGACCCCGTATAAAACAGAAAATATTGAACAAACTGCATTAAGAGAAGTTCAGGAAGAAACAGGCCTACAGGTTAAAATTGATCGCTTTATTGATAAAATAGAGTATACGTTTTTTAAAAAAGAAGAAAGATGTACTTATTACAAGACGGTTTATTTTTTTTTAATGGTTGCTGTTGGTGGTAGTTTTTTCTTACATGATAATGAATTTGATGTGGTGAAATGGATAGCACGAGACAAAATTAGTGTAGAAATGTCCTATGAAAACGAGGTAAAAATAATTGAAAAAGGTATTTCCATGGTGGGCTAAAGAAAACACCAAAAAAGACATGCTGCCCTCACTAATAGAAGGCAAAAGAGTAATTCTGCGTGCAAAACAAATAGAAGATCTTGAAAATGATTACACTTGGAGAGTTGATGAAGAGCTTGCCAGGTTAGACGCCACTCGTCCCTTACAGATGTCTTTTCAAGAATATAAAACATATATGCAGAAAGAAATAGTTAGCGACGACCCATATTCATATAAATATGCAATTGTTCTGAAAGACGGAACACACATTGGAAACTGTATGCTTTATGACCTGAGTTTTAGGCAAAAACATTGTGAGTTGGGGGTTTTGATAGGCAACAAAATGTATTGGAACAAAGGTTATGGCACCGAAGTCGTATCTCTGCTTTTGCAAAAAGGATTTGCTTCTAATGAGATAAATACTATGTATCTGCACACACTAGACTGGAATGTACGTGCTCAAAAAAGCTTTCTTAAGGCAGGATTTAAGAAAAAATCACAAGTTCGTCGCAATGGGTTTTTATTTGTCAAGATGGAGGCCTGCAAAGAATATGAGCACTCCTAGAACTAACCAAGATTTTAGATTCAGTGATTGTTCTGATGAAAAATATCATAAAGTGATTGATAAAATTTACAGCTTAGTAAATTTTGAGCACTCCGACATTGGGAAATCTAGGGATGAAATCCACCTTAAAAGAATCACTGATGCATGTCAGCTTTTAGGAAACCCTCAGAAAAAGGTACCCACTATTCATGTAGCGGGAACTAAAGGAAAAGGAAGTACCGCTGCATTGATAGCGGCAATATTGCAAGGAAGCGGCTATAAAGTTGGGTTGTATACATCGCCACATTTACAGACCTTACGAGAAAGGATACAAATAAACTTTTCTCCTATAGGAGAAGGCTCTTTGGTCGAACTAGCCGAGAAAACATTTCCAATACTAGAAAAAAACTGGAAAACACAGAAGCCTCTGACTTTTTTTGAAACAATGACTCTTTTCAGTTTTGTGCATTTCGCTTCAAACAATGTTGATTTTCAGGTAATAGAAACTGGCATTGGAGGAAGACTAGACGCAACAAACGTTGTTGATCCCTGCTTATCAGTAATTACCCCTATTAGCATAGACCACACCAATCTTTTAGGGGAAACTGTTGAGTTAATTGCACAAGAAAAGGCGGGCATTATTAAGCCTGAAACACCCGTGGTAGTTTCTGGCCAGAAGGTAAAAGCACTTAAGGTTTTGTATAAAGTAGCAGGCAAGCAAAATGCAAGACTAATTAATACCCAATCAGAAATTAGAATAAAGACTATTAAGGAAAGCGCTAAAGGCCAGCATATAGAATATACGATGGGAGAAAACACTCTTCCTTGTTTTTTGCCCCTAATTGGCCAACATCAATCAGAAAACCTTGCAACAGCGTTGGTGGCGCTTAAAACTTTAGGGGTAAGCCCAGAAAAAGGATTAAAAAAAGCTGTACGTTTTTTAAAATTGCCGGGGCGCCTACAGTTACTTGAAACTAAGTCGCGCTTATTTATTCTCGATGTTGCTCACAACTCTATATCTATACAAAAACTGACCGCAACCATTAAAAAGACATTTAAAAACTATTCTTTCAATATAATTTTTGGCATGACAGCAGGGCATGACGCCGACAGTGTTTTGATAGAGCTGGCAAAACTCAACCCTACATTATTTCCTGTGGAACATTTTCACCCTAAGGCGGTTAATCCTGAAGATATAGCACAGAAAGCCATTAGTCACGGAGTGAAAGTTTGTTACAATAAAAGTCAAAGTTCAATCGAGACAGTTTTAAAGAAAAATTTTTTACAAGCAAAAGAAAAAGATTTGGTGATAGTAACAGGGTCGTTTTCTGTTGTTGGTGAAGCGAAGGGAATCTTGAGGCCAAGTGAAGCTAAAGAAAACCTATATGAGCACCAGCTCAACATTAATAAAATACTAAAAAAAAGGAGTCTTTTAGAAGACTATGACTGAGCTGAATAAAAGAAGAGTGGTTGTTACTGGCATTGGGCTAATTACACCGCTGGGTAATGACACAGTAACTGTATGGAGCCATTTAATTGAAGGAAAATCTGGAGTTGATTATATTACGCAGTGTGAGTCAGACCCTTTTCCAAGCAAGGTTGCTGCCGAAGTCAAAGACTTTGACCCTTCAAAGTATATTTCGCCTAAAGAACATAAGCGAATGGCTAGGTTTTCTCAATTAGCAGTAGCCGCTGCTTGTATTGCTATAGAGCAAGCATCTATCGAAATTGGTCAAATAAATTCTGGTAGGATCGGCGTAGTAATTGGTAATGGCAATGGAGGTTTTCCGACAATACAGTCTAATGCAAAAGACATGTTTTTTCGTGGACATATGAAAGTTAGTCCCTTTTTTATTCCAATGATTTTACCAAACATGGCTGCTGCAAACATTAGCAGAATCCTTGGGGTTAAAGGATATACATCTACGATAACAACAGCATGTGCAGCAGGAACACAAGCTGTTGGAGAGGCGGCAGAAGTAATCAAAAGAGGAGATGCTGATGTCATTTTGGCAGGTGGTTGTGAATCTGGTATAAGTGAGTTAGGGCTTTCTGGGTTTAACGTGATTAAAGCACTTACTCGGTGGGATGGATTACCTAAACAAGCAAGCAAGCCATTTGATAAAAGAAGAGACGGGTTTGTTCCTGCAGAAGGGGCGGCTGTTTTAGTTCTTGAGGAAGAAAACCATGCTATAGACCGAGGCGCAAAGCCCTTGGCTGTTGTTTTAGGGCAAGGGGTTTCTTCGGACGGGTTTCACCTTGTTCAGCCAGACGACCATGGGTCAGGTGCCGCTATGGCCATCGAGAATGCCTTATTCAACGCACAATGTTCTCCGGAAGACATTGACTATATTAATGCACATGGCACATCAACGCCGATGAATGATTTGGCAGAGACTAGGGCGATTAAAAAGTCTTTTGGGAAATATGCATATTCAGTCCCTGTAAGCTCAACTAAATCGATGTTAGGACACTGCCTAGGTGGTGCGGGCGCTATTGAGGCAGCAGTTTCGGTTCTTTCAATCTTAAACAATGAAATACACTCAACGATAAATTATGAAGAACCCGACCCAGAATGTGACCTTGACTATGTTGTTGAAGGTCCACGGAAAAAAACAATTAACACAGTATTGTCAAACAGCTTTGGATTTGGAGGACAAAACGCATGTGTTATTTTACAAAAGATTTGAAGCCAGGCAAGAGATGAGTAAAACGAAAAAAATATATGTGTCGGAGTATACTGAAGAAATATTGTCAGTTCCAAAGGCACATATAAAACTTGAACTCTTACAGGATTCTACAGGACTAAAGCTGACACATAATCAACAGCTTTTGATTTCTACAGACCTTTCTATAGAAGGAATGAAGGCTGGAATTTTAATGTCGCTTGCTTTAGGGATAGACCTTCCTCCAGAGAATCAAACAGTTAGGGTTAATGTTACCTCTGGTATTTTACATAAAGTTATATCTGTTGTGTCGGTTGATTTTGATACAGAAGGAGCAGACCAAGTACTACAAGCCTTGCTTGAAGAAATTGACACAATGCAAGCTGTTGCAAGAACATCTCCCTCTTCTCATTCTTCAAATAAAAAAGCACCAGGAGATGCAGGTTGATAGACTTTACTCAGATTTCAGAAGGGAAAACTGTCGTAGCTAAACAGATATTGTTTTCTGAACAAGATGTTATTCGGTTTTTATGTGCCTCTGGAGGTAACGTCGGCTCCTATAAGAATGAAGAAAACATGCTTGAAATACCGTCTATATTAATGGCTGGGAAAGCTTTAGGCACAATGTTGGGAGAAACAGGAATTCCAAAAGGAACGCTGCATACAACACAAAGGATTGAGCAGTTTCTTAGGGTGAATAGCGACAGTAATTTAATGATGGAGGCGATAGTTACAAAAAACAAAAAGCGAGCAGGTGCAAGGTTTTTAACAATTGAAATTGTCTTATACGGTTCAAATGGAGAAAAAATTTTGTTTACGAGCAGCGGGCTTATTATTAGGTCAGAAGGTGTTTAGTTAATGAGCGAAGTTCGCAAAATTCAAATTTCACAAGACATGGTTAATGACTATGCACGTATTTCTGGAGACGATAACCCGATACACCAAGACCCTTCCTTTGCTAGAGACGAAGGCTTTGACACCACTATCGTGCATGGCATGTTTGTTTTGTCGTTGATGGGGGAGTATTTTAGTGTTAGCAGTAAATTTGATACGCAGTCAAAATTACTGCTAAACGCAAGGTTTAAGAAGCCTGTTTATGTTGATGAAGAAATAACTTTTTTTATTGAGAATAAAGAGAAAATAATTGCTAAAAATAGTACAAATGAAATATGTGTGGAAGTAGTTGTGTCTAACGTTTAAAATTTTCGAAAAGAACAAATAAAGTACAGTGAATTCGGGAGGTCAAAATGATCAGTGTTGCACTAGATGCTATGGGCGGAGATAATGCGCCAGAAGAAATTGTAAGAGGGGCTATTAAGGCCGCAAAAACTGGACAATTTAAAATTGCCTTGGTTGGAGACCCCAATATCCTCGAGGGCCTCTTATCAAAGGAGCAAGCAACCGGCTTGCCGATACAGGTTGTGGCTTCAGAGGGCGTTATTTTTGAAGGTGAATCCCCAATTGAGTCTCTTAAGTCAAAGCCACGAGCTTCCGTTTCTGTTTGTATCGGATTATTGAGACATAAAAAAGTTGACGGAGTAATCACTATGGGGTCAACAGGAGGGGCTATGGCATCAAGTGTTTTTCAGTTGGGGTTAATAGACGGAGTTGAAAGACCAGCAATTGGCGGAGAAATTATTGGATTTTCTCCTCGGACTATGCTTTTAGATTTAGGAAGCAATGTAGATTGCCGGCCTGCACACATGCTTAATTTCGCTGTTATGGGGTCAGTTTTTGCAAATGCGAGGTGGTCTATAGGTAATCCGACGGTTGGAATACTCAGTATTGGTGCAGAATCAGGAAAAGGAAATAAACTGGTTAAAGAAACAATTGCTAAGTTTGAAGAATTTAGCCAAATTAATTTTATTGGTAATGTTGAACCTAATGAATTGTTAAATACACCTGCTAATGTGGTGGTGTGCGACGGATTTGTTGGCAACGTGATTTTAAAGTTGACTGAAGGGCTTGGCATTGCTGTTTGTGATTACATTCAAGATCACTATAGCTCAATGGTTGATGAAAAAACCCTTAGTATGATTAAAGAAGATGTTTTTCAAAGAACCAATGTTGTTGAAACATTTGGAGGGGGCCCGATATTGGGAGTTAAAGGCTTGGTTGTTGTTGGCCACGGAAAGGCACAAGCTAGTGCAGTTGCTAATGCATTTGGCACGGTTAAGTGGATGGTTGAGTCTAAATACACTGATAAATTGGAAACCGAGTTAGCCAAAGTATCTAAATAAAGCCAAGAAATATTTAACAGGGTATAGTATTCTGTTTATTGAGATTTTGGACAAGGAGCAAGAAAAGTGACAGAAAAACCAAAAACTGCGTTAATTACTGGTGGTGCCAAGGGGCTCGGTCGTGCAGTTGCCGTTGCTTTGGCTAAAGAGGGGATTAATGTCATAATTAATTACAAGTCTTCCAAGGTAGAGGCTGATGATGTTGCTAAACGTATTCAGAATGACGGAGGAGTAGCAAGAACTATTCAATTTGATGTAGCTGATGTAAGCCAAGTTGACGCGAAGATTAAAGAGGTAAGCGAGGAAGTTGGGGGCATTGATATTTTAGTGAATAATGCAGGGATTATACAAGACGGATTAGTTTTAAGAATGGACAATTCATCTTGGGCAAATGTTATAGAGACAAATCTCAGTGGGGCATTTTTTTGTTCTAGGGCAGTGTTGAGGAAAATGGTGTCGAATAGATGGGGAAGAATCATTAATATAGGCTCTGTGGTGGGGGATAGAGGAAATGCAGGACAAGTTAACTATAGTGCTTCTAAGGCAGGGCTTATTGGTTTTACTAAAGCATTGTCTAAGGAATTGGCAGCACGAAATATTACTGTGAACATTGTGAACCCAGGATACGTTGAAACTGAAACAACATCGGTTTTAACGGAACAACAAAAGAATCAATGGTTAAGCTTAATACCCGTAGGGCGCTTTGGGGAGTCTGAAGAGATTGCCAACCTTGTTGCATTTTTAGCAAGCAACAAAGCATCCTATATTACAGGACAAGTTATTGCAATTGATGGAGGCCTTTCGGTTTAAATCACAATTTTTAATAGGATAATGCATTATAAGGTGTTATATGGTAAAGCGAAAAGCATTGGTTACAGGAGGGTCCAGGGGGATAGGAAGAGCTATCGCTCTAGAGCTTGCTGAGCAGGGAGTGGATATAGTTTTTAATTATATCCGAGGACATGAAGATGCTCGTAAAACACAACAAGACATCCAGTCTAAGGGTGTAAGATGCGAAATTATCAAAGCTAATCTTGCTGAGTCTAGTGGCATAGAAATACTATTTGATTTTATTTCAGAAAAATTTCAACAATTAGATATTTTAATAAACAATGCAGCGACAGGGATAAATAAACCAGCCTCGGAGTTAAAAGAAAAACATTGGGACTGGGTTATGAGTGTGAATGCACGTGCTCCTTGGTTGTGTGCTATTAAAGCATCTGAGTTAATGGTAAATGGTGGAAGCATAATCAACATTAGCAGCCTTGGAGCAACGAAAGTTATTGATGATTATTTTTCAGTTGGTGTATCTAAGTCTGCGTTAGAGTCAATTACAAGATATTTAGCGGTTGAAATGGCACCAAAAGGAATTTCTGTGAATGCTGTTTCAGGCGGTTTGGTTCACACTGATGCACTAAATTCTTTTGCCAGACAATCACAAATGATGGACAAAGGAAAGAGAACCCTTGTGGATAGATTAGTTTTACCTGAAGAAATTGCAAAAGTTGTAGTTTTCTTGTGTACTCCGTCTGCGTCTATGATTCGAGGACAAGTGATAGTTGTCGACGGAGGTCTTTCCCTCAGTGTCTGATTGATACTAATTTATAGAATGTCAATCTTTGCCAAATTTTTCTGAATAGCTAAGAATAGACTTGGGGTTTTTAGCGCTTTTTTGTTTAAATATCCAAGGCCGATACACTGACCCATAGAGTTAAGGACTGACATCGATGTTAATTTACCGACTTCTTTATTAGATTCGTCTACAATAACATTGTTGGAAGGAGGGATGCTTGAGTTCCATTTAATTTTTATTAAAGACCTTTTAACTTTGTCATATGTATTTAGCCTAGCAATTACTTCTTGGCCAATATAGCAACCTTTTTGAAAATTAATAGACTTAATTAGCCCAGCTTCTAACGGATTATATTCTTGTGTGAGTTCATGGCCGAGCATAGGTATTCCTTCATTGATGCGAACTGCGTTAAGTGTTAGGTCAGATGGGTTTTCTATATCGAAAGAACTAGACATAATTTTGTTCCAAATAAAGTTTTGATTTTCATTCTCTACAATGATGTCTGCCCCAAGCACACTATGGCTATCAGATCGGATAATGGAAACATCAATATTTTCGAATTGTGTTTTTGTCAGTTCGTTTTTGTCTAATGCAAAAATATCTAACGAAAAAAAACTTTTTAAGAAATCAAATGTTTTGGGCCCAGCAATACCAATCATAGCAGTTGAAGCCGAAATGTCATTTATGGCCACATCTTCTCCAAATGTATAATAGTCAATCCAAGATGCGACAGTGTCCTGATTGTTTTTAGAAGTAATAACGAGTAGACCCTTATCAGTAGAGTAAACATATAGCAGGTCAATAATGCGTCCCTTATTAGTCGTTATGACGGTTTGAACACCGGTGTTTAATGGCAAGCCAATTATTTTATTAGTAGTTAATCTCTCTAAGAGGTCTGGTGCTTCTGTACCTGTAATTAATAAACGACCCAAATCTGACTTGTCGAAAGCAGCTATTTCTTGATAGAACGCTTGATATTCTAAATTTTCAGAGAGGAAAGACATGAGTATAACCTAAGAAAACAGACAGGGTTTAATGGGGGGTGATTTAAACCCCAAATGATGTTCCACACCCACAAGCTGTTTTAGCATTTGGGTTATTGAACACAAACCCTTTTCCATTAAGGCCCCCAGAATAATCTAGTGTGGTACCGGCTAAAAAGACATAAGATTTTTTATCTACTCCCAATTTAAGACCGTGGACTTCAATGATTTTGTCGTCTGGCAGGAAAGTTTCTACCAAATCTAAAACATAAGTTAATCCAGAGCAACCACCACCTTTTACAGAAACCCGCATAGAAGAATCAGGTTTTCCTGAAGATGTTGCAAATTCACGTACATGCTCTGCTGCAGTTTTAGTAATATTAATAGTTAAGGGTTTTTTTTGGTTTTCCATAATTTCTTTATAGTTTCTATTTAGTATTTAAATTTTAGTAATTAAAATGGAAATATGTCAATGTGATTAAGGATGATATACTACCATTTTCAATTCTGTCATTTCTTGTATAGCATATTTTGGGCCTTCTTTACCCATGCCGCTATCTTTCAGGCCTCCATATGGCATTAAGTCCGCTCTCCATTGGGGTCCAGAATTAATCATCAGGTTCCCTGAGTCTACTTCTTGGATAAATTTCATTGCCCAATCAATGTTTTGTGTAAATATACCTGCACTGAGACCATAATTAGAGTCGTTAGCTAATTCAATTGCTTGCTCAATGTTTGTAAACGGAGTTACGGCTACAGCAGGACCAAATAGTTCTTCGCATGAAATAGTCATGTCAGGAGACACGTCAACCACAACCGTTGGTTGATGTAGCGCTCCCTGATATTCTCCTCCGGTGGTTGTTCTTGCTCCATTACTAGTAGCCTCTTTAATCCAACTATTTACCCTGGTTGCATCTTGCGATCGTACCATTGGGCCCATTTTAATTTCGGGGTCTAATTGATTTCCAGTTGAGATGTTTTCAACATTTTCGGTTAAAGCATCCACAAAATCAGAATAGATATCCTTGTTAGTAAGTATTCTTTGGGCAGAAATACACACTTGTCCAGCATTAGAAAACCCACTTGAAACCGTAGCTTTAACAACTTTATCGATATCGGCATCTGGCATTATGATAAGAGGCGCGTTAGACCCGAGCTCCATTGTTACACGCTTTAATCCAGCGGTTCTACAAATATGTTCTCCTACTTCTTTACTTCCAGTAAAAGTGATTTTGCGTATTCGGCTATCTTGAGTTAGGTGGTCTCCAATTGTTTTGCCGGATCCTGTTATACATTGTATTCCTTCAGGAGGCAATCCTGCATCTAGCATTATTTCCGTTAGTTTTAATGCAGACAACGGAGTGTCTGTGGCAGGCTTTATTATGACTGAGTTACCTCCTGCAATTGCAGGCCCAACTTTATGACAAACAAGATTTAAAGGGAAATTAAATGGAGTAATCGCGGCAACCACCCCACATGGGACTCTCAAGGTGAACCCAATCTGTCCTGTCCATGTAGGTGCTGCATCTAGAGGAATTGTTTCACCATTAAGACGCTTGGCTTCTTCCGCAGAATTAATCATAGTTTGTGTGGCCCTGTCTACTTCCATTAGGCCTTCAGCAAGGATTTTACCTTCTTCTAATGAAATTGTTTTTCCAATATCTTCTTTTCTGTCTAGCAACAACTGTGCAGCCTTGCTTAATATCGTATACCGGTCATATCCGGATAATTTGGCCATATCTGACTTTCCGTGAACTGCACTTGAAATAGCTTCTGAAATATTTCCTGGCGTTGCTTTTGGAACTGTATCAATTATGGAATTGTCAAAAGGATTAATAACTTCAATCTGTTCGGAAGCGTCACCCACTTTCCGCCTATGTACATTTTCATTATGTGTCTCCACAAAAAATTTATTTAATCTAAATAATAACCTCGACCAAGTATATTGACAAGAACTATTTTAAAGAACACATAGTTATGTTTCTAAAATTTGATTCGTGTAGATGGATGTTTTAAGATACAATACATTTTTATATATATTTTGCTGATATACGAGGAGATAAATGTATTCGATTGACCTTAGGGGGAAAACTGCACTTGTTTTTGGTGTTGCTAATCAACGTAGTATTGCTTGGTTCATAGCACAGAAACTAAGTGAGGCTGGTGCAAGATTGGTAATTACGTATCAAAACGAACGCTTGAAAGAAAATGCGATTAAATTAACTAAATCATTAGAGTCTCCTGTTTTATTGGAATGTGATGTCCAACAACCGGGGCATATTGAAAATGTTTTCAAGAATATTCAGAACAAAGTAGGTGGATTAGATATTTTAATTCACAGTATTGCTTATGCAAACCGTGAAGATTTAGGAGGAGAGTTTAGTAAAACAAATAAGGAAGGGTTTTTATTGGCTCTTGAAATAAGTGCGTATTCCTTAATTCCAATTGTACGTAATGCCGCCCCTTTATTGAGTAAGCAAGGCGGTACGGTTGTATCCATGACATTTCAAGCATCCGAAAAAGTTTTTCCAGGTTATAACGTTATGGGAACAGCTAAAGCTGCACTGGAAAACGAAGTTAAACAATTGGCTTATGAGGTTGGGGAACAGGGTGTTCGTGTGAATGCAATTTCTGCAGGGCCAGTAGATACTCTGTCATCTCGTGTTATAAAAGGATATGTTGACATGAAGAGAGCTGCTGCAGAGAGATCTCCTCTTAGAAAGAATATTTCATTGGATGATATAGCAGGAACTGCACTATATTTGTCAAGTGACTTGTCGAGCGGCGTTACCGGAGAGATTATTCACGTTGATGCAGGCTATAATATTATGGGAATATAAACCAACCCAACTAGATGTATTTTATTGAGTCAGGGTAAAATTGTGGTACATTCCATTTATCTCGAAATTGAAGAGAATCCAAATTGTGAATATATGCCTTTACAAGTTTATGAGGCCCTAGAAGAATCGGTACCTATTGAAAAAGTAGTTATGGAGGTACCTGAAAGACCTCATGGTGTTTATCATGTTACAGGCTGGAATAGTGAAGGAGCCACAACTGCTTATTATGTTCCTATATCTGATTCTGGCCAAGGAGTTGCACACCTTGTTTATGGTGGTGATTGTGGGTTGAGGTTAAAATTTACTAACAGTAATTCATCTTGGGATTTATTAGACGAAACACAGTGGGGAGAGCCGTATATAATTTTTACTGAAAAAAGCTCGATTTTAATTTAAATACACAATAGCCTCTATTTCATATAATATTTAATATAGTAAAATAAGATTAAAGATAGCTCGGGGTGTGGCGCAGCGGGAGCGCGCCTGTTTTGGGAACAGGAGGTCGTCGGTTCAATCCCGACCACCCCGACATTTCTTCATGATTAATAAAAATAATTTGTCCAGAGAATAGCGTCTAGAACAAGACAATGAAAGGACAAGTAAGCCATTCCCCACATTGCCAATCGATAAGATCTGTTTTTGGGCCTATGGGGAGATTTGAGAAGTAAGGCTGTTATTACAATGGCAGCAAAGGCTGTTACCCAAAGACTAACTTGTGTCAGTATCCAAAAAAAACCATTATTGCTCTCAATTACCTTTATTGTTAGTGGCATCCATAGAGAAGCAGAAAACAGAAATATAACACATAATAAAATTAAGCGATTAGTTAAAACTCCACCAACGTTTTTTTTGAAAACTATGTTGTAGAAAAATGCAAGATATCCAATTGATGACATGATAATTGAAATAAAATAGAATCCCTGCCAGCTTTCAGGAAGATTACCCCATAATTTGGTTTTCATAGACGGATCTGATGTTATTCCTAGGAAATATCCACCTAATACAAATATTCCACCAATTAAATTAACGAGTATGAAAAGGCCTAAACGAGACATAAAAACGAATTATCCTAGATCCTGCAGTTTGTCTAAGACAACTGTGGATAGCAATTCATGAGATCTTATCCACTCCGCTCGAGGGGACCATTCGCTGCCCATGATTAATAGGGTGCCAAAACCTCCAACTTGGTTATATAGTTCTCGAATTTTGTTTGCAACTTCATCTGGGTTGCCAATAATCCATATGTTTTCAGCCATATATTCTTTTGTAATCGCAGAATCCGGAAGAAGTGGATCGTTTTTTAACGCATGCATCATTGTGTGTTCTTTATTTATCTTCCTTGAGCATAAAAGAGGCATAAAGTAATTATCCCAATCCCTACCTATAATGCCATTTACAGCTAGTTGATAAGCATCATCTGATGAATCAGCTACAAAAACATTTCTAGCAATTCTCCATTGATTACGATTTGCAACTGCCCCTGTTGATTGTGCTCCTTTTTCTACTGTGTCCCAGTGACTTTTTACTATATTTGTTGGCATCAGATTGATGGACATAGGGATATAACCTCTTTCCCCAGCAAGAGTAAGGGTGTCTGAGTTTTCAGATACTCCTGCTACTGCAATTGGTGGATGAGGTAATTGATATGGTTTTAGCCAGAATCGAAGCCCGATCTCTTCTTCAGGGCTAGGAACATTGAAGTCCCAATATTTATTTTTATAATTTCCGACTTTTGGGTTTTTCCATAAACTGAGTATTAGATCAAGCGCCTCACGAGCCATAGTTCGATGTTCTCCGGTTTTTGGATCAATGCCTGCTGCATCAAAATCACCAGGGAACCCTCCTGACCCGACACCCCATAAGAAACGACCTTTAGCCATGTGGTCAAGTTGAGCTATACGGTGTGCGAGTAAAAATGGATTGTGGTTAGGCATGCATGTTACGCCGGTACCAAGTTTAATATTTTTGGTCTTATTTAGCGCTGAGGCAATAAAAAGATCTGGTGAAGGTATGTTTTCCCATTCTGCCGTGAAATGTTCTCCAATCCATGCTTCAGAATATCCTAGTGTGTCTAAAACTTCAATTTGTTTTAAGTCATCGTGAAGGGTTTTGGTAAAGTTTGACCCAGGGGGATGCATAGGCATATTAAAATAACCAAGCTTCATAATAAATTTTCCTTAAATATAATAGTTTGGGTAAGAATTATATAATTTTTTAAACTAAAGATAAACTTGCTATCACGTATGTACCCACATTTCTGTTTTCAGTAAATTCTGTATAATTGCTATCAATATTATATCCAATAATAGGTACCGCCCTCTCATGCTGGGAACCATGTGATCGTAGACCTTTAGGCAGCTGAACTTGGGAAGAATCTCCAAATACTGTTTCCTTGTTTCCTGTAATTATTATTTGTCCAATTCTCTCTGGGTGAAGGTTGAATTGACTAACGGCCTCTTCGGTTAACATAACGCTGTCTATTCCGGGCACTTGATTTAATATTTTAACTGCTTTGTGAAGGTTCTTTTCAGAAATGTAGATGAAGAAACCTCCTCCTAAGTTCGAATGATGTACCACGTATCGATCTTTAATTAACGGCACCGGACGTGATTCAATTCCATGTTCTTGTAAAATTTTTCCCGGGTCTATTAAGTTTGTTTTATCTGACATTCCATGGTCTGCAGTAATTAAAATCGAATATTCTGGGAATTGATTGTATAGGCCACCGATTGCAGAATCTATAAGCTGTAAGTGTAGCCTAGACTCATTACTTTTAGGTGGGTATTTGTGCATTGCATAATCTGTAGTAGTTATATAGGTAAACATGGGGTTAAACTCTCTGATAGCATAGGTTGCAGCCCTGATTGTCCAAGCATTAACTTCAAGAGAATATATTGGTGGAGGTGGTCCAATAATATTGTTTAGCCATGGGTTATTTTGTTCTGAAGATATGGCATTAGTGGCATCTTTTCCTAAAAGAGTACGCAGTTTGTCTTTGGAGGTTGCCAGCAGGGTTTTTATTCCTTTATTTTTTGCCATAGTGAAGATTGTTGGATGCAGAATAAATTCACTTGACTCCATGTAGACTTCTTCACGAGTTTCTTTGACATACCGATAATTTGAGCAAATACCATGTACTTTTGGGTATTGTCCAGTAAGGATCGAAACATTATTAACATTTGTAACTGATGGCCAGATACACTCACCATGCTTATAAAATCCATTGTCTATGAGAGTTGTAATATTAGGGGTTTCAATTATGTCTAAATATTCAGGGTCTAATCCGTCGATACAAATCGCGATTATAGGTTTAGTTTTCTTCATCAAAACAATCCTTTTGGATACAAAGTGTACTCTTAGTTATGGTAGTATTTTTATGTATAGTTAAAATTTATTATACAAAATACAAATCTTTTTTGAGGTAAATGTTGCTAAACTTTGATATTTTTTTAAAATACATCATAATTTACTATAGCAATTTTAAGGCGAAAGAGGATATATGTTTAAGCCCGTAAATAAATCCATAAATTTTCCTGATATGGAAAAAGATATTTTAGAATGGTGGGAAAAACATGGAATTGTAAAGAAATATCTCAATAAAAATCAAAATTCCTCGAAAAGATATTCTTTTATAGATGGCCCAATTACTGCAAATAACCCTATGGGTGTTCACCATGCATGGGGACGTACTTACAAGGATCTTTTTCAGAGATATTATGCAATGAAAGGCTATGATCAAAGATTTCAAAACGGTTTTGATGGACAAGGTTTATGGATTGAAGTTGAGGTTGAAAAGGAACTCCAATTTAAATCAAAAAAGGACATTGAGGTTTTTGGAGTAGATAAATTTGTAAATTTGTGTAAGCAAAGAGTCATGAAGTTTGCCGACATACAATCCCAACAATCTATTCGACTAGGATATTGGATGAATTGGGATAATTCTTACCACACTATGTCAGATGAAAACAATTATATGATTTGGCAGTTTTTAAAAAAGTGTTTTGAAAGAGGATTGATTTATGAAGGTACGGACGTAATGCCTTGGTGTCCCAGGTGTGGAACAGGATTATCTGAACACGAAATAGCAACAGAAGGATATAAGGATATAGTACATGATAGTTTATTTGTCTTATTTCCTTTGAAATCTGTGCCAAATGAATCGTTATTAATATGGACAACTACGCCTTGGACATTGACCGCAAATACTGGTGTGGCAGTTAATCCTGAGATAGATTATGTGAAAGCAAAACTAGAAAACGGAAACATGGTTTATGTTGCTAAGGAGAGACTAAAACACATTGGCTCTGACTTGGAAGTCGTAACTGAGTTAAAAGGCTCTGAATTGATAGGCCTGACTTATGATGGGCCTTTCGACTTTTTACCTAGTCAGCAAAAAGTTGAAAGAAAAGTTGTTCCTTCTGATACAGTTACTACCGAAGAAGGAACAGGGCTTGTGCACATGGCTCCTGCTGCAGGTAAAGAAGATTTTATTATAGGTAAAGCAGAAGGGCTAGCAATTATTTCACCAATAGATGATCAGGGTAAATTTCTTGCAAATTTCGGTAGTTTTTCTGGAAGGACGGTTTTTGAAGTTAAAGAAGATATTATTAATAGTCTCCAGGAAAGAGAGATACTTTTCCGTGTTGAAAAGTACAAACATAGGTATCCTGTGTGCTGGAGATGCGACACTGAATTAGTGTTTCGTTTGGTTGATGAATGGTTTATTTCTATGGATGGTTTGCGCAGTGAAATTGCCACTGTTGTGAAACAAGTTAATTGGATACCAGAATTTGGGCTTCAACGTGAATTAGATTGGCTTAAAAATATGAGCGATTGGATGATATCTAAAAAGAGATACTGGGGATTAGCATTGCCAATCTATAAATGTTCGTGTGGTCATTTTGACGTAATTGGTAGCAAGGAAGAATTAAAAGAGAGGGCGGTTGAAGGGTTTGAAGAATTCGAAGGAAATTCTCCTCACAAACCATGGATAGATAAAGTTGTGATAGAGTGTCAGTCTTGTGGTGGAAAAGTTAAGCGTATTTTAGATGTTGGAAATCCATGGTTAGATGCAGGAATAGTTGCGTTCTCAACCCTAGAATATAACAAAAACAAAAATTATTGGAAGAAATGGTATCCTGCAGACATGATTACAGAAAGTTTTCCGGGGCAGTTTCGTAATTGGTTTTATTCTTTTTTAACGATGAGTACCGTATTAGAGTCATCAATTCCAACTAAGGCTATTTTTGGTTATGCATTAGTTAGGGATGAAAAGGGAAATGAAATGCATAAAAGTAAAGGGAATGCTGTTTGGTTTGATGATGCTGCCGAGGAAATGGGAGTGGATGTGATGAGGTGGCTCTATACAAGGCAAAATCCATCCTCCAATTTGAATTTTGGTTATGGTATAGGAGACGAAATTAGGCGAAGGCATATAATTCCACTTTGGAATGTATATTCTTTTTTTGTTACATATGCGAATATAGATTCATTTAATCCGACAGATGAATTTATTCCTTTTTCAGATATTTCGGATCATGATAAATGGATTATTTCAGAGTTAAACATACTAATAAGAGATGTTTCTATAGCTTTAGAACACTTCCAACCTGATGTTGCTTCACATAGAGTAGAAGATTTTTTGGAGATACTATCTAATTGGTATGTACGTAGAAGTAGAAGGAGGTTTTGGAAATCTGGAGAATTTAAGCCTGGCCAAGAGTTTGATTCTGAAAAATTAATGGCTTATCAAACTTTATACACATGCCTAGTTTCATTAAGTAAATTAATTGCTCCATTTATGCCTTTTTTAGCAGAAGAAATCTATCAAAATCTAGCCAATTCATTTGGCTTGGGTTGTGAGAGTGTTCACCTTGAAGGTTATCCTCAAACTGATGAGAATTTAATTCTAAGTGATTTGTCTAAGGCTAATACATTAGCGTTGCGTGTGTGTAGCTTAGCTAGGTCTCTTAGAACTAGTATGGGGGTTGGTATACGTCAACCATTGAGTCAGCTTCGTGTATGGATTGATAAAAATGAAGAAAAACCCTTTTTATTAAAAATGGAAAAACTCATCTGTGATGAATTAAACATCAAGGAGCTGAAATCCATTAATAAGAAAGAACTGAGTGAATATGTAGACTTCCAGCTAGATGTTGACTATTCAGTATTAGGTCCGATATTTGGTGCAAAATTAAATAAAGTAGTAAGTCATTTGAATAAAATGCAACTTGAAAAATTAATGTCTATAGTTGAAACGTCTACAAGTGATTGTATAAAAGTTGACGTGTTTGATGTTCCAATTACAGGTATTAGGTTTCAGCCTATTAATAAAAAAGACAGTATTACTAAGATGGAAAAAGATTTAGCCGTTGTTCTTGACACTAAAATTACTAAAAACCTAGAGATGGAAGGTATAGCGAGGGAAATAGTCCATAGGGTGCAAACATTACGCCGTGATGCTGAATTTGAATTAACTGACCAAGTCAACTTGACCTATTTTACTGAATCACCAGTGATTGAAGGTGCAATAAATGCCTTTGAAAACCATATAATGTCTGAGGTGTTAGCTACTAAAATTAATAAAACATCATCTGGTAAAAATTCAAAAATGATTGAATATACTATACGGGGTGATCTTTTGTTTGTTGAGGTTTTACCTTCCAGTAATTCCTAAAGCCTTGATCATTGAGTTCGTTCAATGAGTGTCACTATAGCAGTGAGTATTTTATTCTGTCTACTATATTGAACTGTAATTTTGTCACCAACACGATAAGACCAAAGTATGTTTAGCCATGTTGCCACATCTGGGGTTGGATTATTATCGATACTTATCATTACGTCTCCAATTTGCAGTCCTGCTTTGTAAGAAGGGCCATCGGGAGTTAAGTTAGTAACAATCACTCCTTCTGTAAGTTTTAAACCCAATTCATTTGCTGTAGCTGGAGAAAGATCAAAACCACTCATACCCATAAGTGGACGGATTACACGACCATATTGTATAAGACTGTCAATGATAGGAGTTGCAGCAGAAGAACTAATTGCAAACCCTACACCTTCTGCTTGCCGAATAATGGCATGATTTATACCGACCACCTCTCCTGCCAGATTTATTAGAGGCCCCCCACTATTGCCACTATTAATTGCTGCATCAGTTTGGATCAAATTATAGAATTGTTGGTTAGAACTAGTTGTAATTGTACGATCTAGTCCACTAACAATTCCTAATGTAACGGTAGGATTTCCTTTAAGCGCTAGTGCATTACCTATGGTTAACACCCAATCACCAACACGTAATGTTTCAGTATTAGCAAATTTTGCAGTACTTAGATTAGAGGCATTAATTTTTAGAACAGCTAGGTCGGAAATATAATCAATACCAATAATTTTTGAAGTGTATGATTGTCCGTTTGGAAGATGAACTTTGATTTCAGAAGCATTTTTAATAACATGGTAATTTGTTACTATAAAACCGTTTTCTTTAACTATAATTCCAGAACCAGCACCTGAATCCATAGAGTTGTAGAAAAACCCTCTTGTTAGAGATTTAGTGCTAATTGAAACAACGGCAGGGTTTACTTTTTCGACTATATTGGACAAAGATGGAAGTTGGGTTTCAGTCGGGAGTTTTTCTGTAATGACATTGTTAGAAATAGAAGCAAGATCCTGGGAATCATCTGAGGTTTTAGTGACTTGTTCGGGCAACTCACTTTCTAATGAACAAGACATAAACATTAAAGTAAAGAATAATGTGATAAAAAGATTAGTGTGTGAAATCATTAATTACCGTTCATTGTTAGTTAATCTAAATGAAACACGGGAAAATCCGGTTAATATGAATTTAATAGACACAGGGTCTTTTAAGTCAGAAAATGTGTTCATGTAGTGTGAGAATCGCGAGGTAATTAGTGCGCCTGCCAATACAAAAATTGCTGACCAATACGCCCAAAGTAATAGAGCAATTACCGCGGAAAACGGACCGTATAGAACATTGAAATCGCTATTATCCAATACATTAACCACATAAAAAACGAATACTTCATTCAGAAAATATAGACATATTGATGTTAGTAATGCACCTGGAAGTACGTGGTGGAAATTTACTTGGGTATTAGGCAAAATTTTGTATAATCCAGACAATGTGATAAAAACAATTATTGGAAAAATTAAGAATGATGCAAGTTGAAATAATATACTAGAGCTAATCACGGCGAATTGTTCGAAAATTATAGTTTCTTGTGCAATGTTGTTAAATACTTCTTGTGTAATCTGTAGTATAGGGCCGATTACTAGGACTGTTACAACTAAAAGACCCGCTATAATAACAAGTGCAAAGTCCATGATACGTTCAATCAAATATGCCCTCGCTTTATATATTCCCCAAGCTGCATTAATTCCTTTTCGAATAACCCCAAATGATACTGTCGAAGCTATCAATAGTAAAAATACGCTTACAATACCTGTTGTTGTTCTTCGTTCTATAGCAAATTCTATTTGCTGAGATATATATCCTCCTACAGGTTCTCTAGACCATTCAGGGAGTATTTCAATTAAGTTGATGGCAAAATCTGCTTGAGTAGGATTAACTATATAGGAAACTATTAAGGTAATTGACAACAATAGCGGAAAGATTGAAAACAGAGACCAAAATGCAATTGCCCCAGCAATAAGTTGGCAATTTTTTCCTAAAAAATCGTTAACGCATGAAACGCAAAAAAAAGAAAATCTAAGTACAGTTAACATTGTTTTAGCAATATATTGTTTATAAAGATCACAATTTATTTTATTTGTAGTTTATTTTGAAAAACACTTAATCTAAATTAGCTTTTTTATAATAATGTGTCAACTTTTAAGTTGGAGTATGTACTTAGATTTTGATTTGAGCTAATATGCACTGACATGATATACTTCAATTTAGTGAGGGTTTTTGTATGGATGTCATTACTGAACGTATATATGATTATGAAATAGGTATGATTGTTACTCCTGATGCGACCGAGGAGGAGCTTTCGTCAATTATTGATAAAGTTAATACATTAATTACCGATAGCGGTGGGAGTGTTAAAGAGACAGATATTCGAGGTGTAAAACGGATGCTGTATCCTATCAAAAAATTTAGAGAAGGCCTTTATGTTTTTCAGCAATTTTCTGTTGAAAGCAACAAAGTTTCGGTAATTAATAACCACTTAAATATTAACCAGTCCGTATTAAGGTATCTTATAACACGTTTGTGAGGTTCTAGTATGTCATTTAATAAGATGATTGTTGTGGGCAATGTAGGTTCTGATTCTGAAATGAGATATTCGCCTAATGGTACGGCAGTTACATCATTTACCCTTGCAACTAATCGCAGATACCGAACATCTTCAGGTGAACAGAGAGAAGAAACTGAGTGGTTTACAGTAACAGCATGGGGTCGTTTGGCTGAAACCGTAAACCAATATGTTACTAAAGGGATGAAGGTGTATGCCGAAGGACGCTTAAGGAGCAGTACCTGGGAAGGTAATGACGGGCAAACCCGTTTCACAAACGAAATTACTGCGTCAGATGTAGTGTTTCTCGATTCAAGAGGTACAGGCACTTCAAATCCAATTTCTGCAGATAATCAAGGTGGATCAGAACAAGGTCAGCCTCAGGTTGACTCACCCCCATCTAATCCAGGAATGGACTCTCATACAGAGAGCCCCCCTTCTGATTCTGGTGAAGAGCTGCCCTGGTAAAATATGAAATAAATATTGTGCTGTTTATGATGCCATAGAGGTCGGCATATCCTTGTTTAAAACATCTAACCCTTTTCTTACTTGTGACAAATGGATTGAAAGATGTTCTTCTAAAGCAAAAAGTGTTTCTCTTGCGTATTGATCAGCACCATCTTTTTGATCTAAAGCTTGAGTATTTGCCTTAGCAAGTAATTCTTCACAGTCTGCCTTTGCTTTTGCAATAATTTTTTCTGCTTCTGCTATTGCGTCAGAGTTAATTACTTCAGCTTCGTTATGAGCGGTTTTTAAAACTTCAGTTTCACTGACTAATTTTTGATGTTCCATTTCAAGTGAATCTTTAGACTCAGCTGCCTCTTTTTGACTAGTTTCGCGAATTCTACGAGCTTCAAGATGAGCTTGGTTAATGACGCTTTCTCGTTGAGTTATTATTTCTTGTGCTTCTGTCATTTCATCAGGGACGCTATCTGATAAATTATCAAGAATTGAAGATATCTCTTCAGCGTCTAAGATTACTTTGTTTTTAAAACCAGGGAGTTTCTTGCTTTCGGACAATACTGATTTTAATTTTAAAATTGTTTCTTCTATTTTCATAGACAATCCTCCTTCTTTATATTTTAGTTTTACTACATATTTTCGTTTAATTTTTTTACTACATGTTGAGGAACCAAGTCCGATACATTTGCTCCTAGTTTTACAACCTCTTTAACTCTACTTGAATGGATGAATTGATTTTCTAATGAACTCATCATACATATCACATCAATTTTGGGGGATAATTTTCGCCACATTAATGCCATTTCAAATTCAGTTTCGAAATCAAAACCTGCCCGAAGCCCTCTTAGAATAAACATGGCTCCAACTTTTTGGGCATGATTAACGGCTAATCCTCTGAATGACTGAACTTCTACATTAGGGAGATGTTCGACCGATTCTTTAAACATAGACACCCGATCTTGGGTTGAAAAAAGAGCAGGTTTTTCTGGCTGTTCATATATACCAACATAAACTTTTTCAAAAAGTCGTGCCGATCTACTTACTATATCGACATGTCCGTTGTGTACAGGGTCAAATGTCCCAGGATATAATGCTTTAACCATTAGTTGTTCCCTATTTTTTTGAGTATGGAAATAGAAGTGTCTCCATACTGCTTGAAATTTAATTTTCTTAATTGGGGTTCAACCAAAGGAAGCAATTGTTTTTTATAGTGTTCTGCAACAATAATTCCATTTTCCTTTAATATTTTCGTGGATAGAATTTTAGAAAATAAATTTGGCCAAGGGTTTGTTTTATATGGAGGATCTATAAAAATAATATCGTAACTTCTGTTTTTCAAAGATAGAAAGGACTCAGTAGACATAGGGTATACTTGAGTGTTTGAGTCTAGATTAAATGATTTCAATATAGAATTTAATTGTCTAGCAGTTTTACGGTTGATTTCAACAAAATCAGCATTAGCACATCCTAGGCTTAGTGCTTCTATTCCTAGTATTCCTGTTCCAGCATATAAGTCTAATATGCTTGCGCTCGTTTTAATTTCTTCTTTAATCATTGAAAAAACTGCTAATCTCACCTGTTGAGAGGTGGGTTTTAAGTTTGCTGACGGATGAAATTGAACTACGTGGCCTTTGATTCGACCTACGCAAATGCGTGTAGTTGCCACTTTCTACATTTACAATCTATGGTTTTTAATGAAATAAAATATTGATTTTGAGACTAACATGAAAGATGTGGGCATGAAAGGTGTTTTTGAGGGTACTTTTTTCTGAAAAGCCAAGTTTGAGTAGATTTTTTATTTGTTAAACCTAGATAGTACTAGCAATAAATAGAAAATTTATATTATGGTTAAGTACATTAATTATATTTATAGTAGTAATGTAGGAGTAAACAATTGCCAACACCAGAAGATGTATTGCGTGATGCTCGACTTGAGAAGCTTGGTAGATTAAGAAATAAAGGTGTTGACCCCTACCCAAGTAATTACCAAAGATCCCATACGTCTCAGCAAGCTAAAGCTGAATACTCGTCTAGTTTAGAGAATTCTGACAGTAAAACTGACCGATTGTTTGTCTCAGTCGCAGGTAGAGTGATTGCATGGAGGTCTATGGGGAAGGCTACTTTTCTAGACTTGCTAGATATTGATGGTAAAATCCAAGTTATTTTTAAACAAGATGTAGTGGAAGGTGAGTATAAAGATCTTAAGGATGTTGATATTGGGGACTGGGTAGGTGTTTCAGGATTTTTATTTGAAACCCGTACAAAAGAAGTAACAGTTGAGGTTAAAAAATGGCAAGTGTTATCAAAATCCATTCGTCCTTTACCTGAGAAATGGCATGGATTAACTGAAATCGAAACTAGGTACCGGCAACGATATTTAGATTTAATTGCCAATGAAAATTCTCGAGAAATTGTTAAGTTACGTAGCAACATTCTGAATGCAATAAGGTCATTTATGAATGATAGGGGGTTTTTAGAGGTTGAAACTCCTATATTAGTTCCTGTGGCAGCAGGAGGTACTGCTCGCCCATTTTCTACTCATTACAACATGTTACGGAGAGATCTTTATTTACGTATTGCTACAGAGTTGTATTTAAAACGTCTTGTTGTAGGTGGAATAGAAAAAGTGTATGAAATAGGCAAAACATTTAGGAATGAGGGGTTTGACCACACACACAACCCCGAATTTACCATGATGGAGAGTTATGAGGCTTTGAGTGATTATAAAGATGTTATGTGTATGACAGAAGATTTATTATCTTTTGTTAGTCAGGGTGTTTTAAATAAGACAGAAGTTGAATTTGAAGGCAATAATATTGATTTTAGCTCTCCATGGAAAAAAATTGTACTTAAAGATGCAGTTAAACAATACGCAGATATTGATTTAGGTTTGTGTAAAGACATAGATAGCTTAAGTCTAGCCATGGAACGAATAGGCATTAATCCTTCTGGCCAAAAAACTTGGGGGGGGATGGTTGATAAAATTATAGATATCAAAGTTCAGCCTAATTTTATTCAGCCAACATTTCTTATAGATTACCCTGTCGAAATGTCTCCTTTGGCAAAGAAAAAACCAGAAGATTCTGACTATGTTGAAAGATTTGAGGGCTTCATTGCTGGCATGGAAGTTTGCAATGCTTTTAGCGAATTAAATGATCCTATAGATCAAAGAGAAAGGCTGGAAATGCAAGAATCTCTTAGGGTAAAATATGATTTGGAAGAAACCGATCGGTTAGACGAAGATTATATTTTAGCCTTGGAACATGGAATGCCTCCCACGGGAGGGTTAGGTTTAGGTATTGATCGATTAGTTATGCTACTCTCCAATCAGAATTCAATAAGAGAAGTTATTGCTTTTCCCCAATTAAAGTCTCAACCGGTTGAAGAAAAAGATAATTAGTTTGGTTTTTTTGCAACAATTATATTGACATGGTTGAATAATGTTGCTTGTGTATCAATAATTTGCAGGCCAGCATTTTTAATTTGATCTGACAGTTGATTGACAGTTGTAAATTTGTCGACTGATCTTGGAAGATATTTATATGCTTTTTGATTTTTAGCTACCAGTTTACCTAAAATAGGGGGAAATAATTTAAAATATATTTGGAACAAAAAATTAGTTACATTTAACTTGTCAGATTTGAAAATTTCGAGAATAGCAATTTTGCCACCTGGCTTTAAAACCCTATTGAATTCATTTAATGCTAAACCAGGTGAATGGAAATTCCGTATACCAAAAGTAATGGTTATTAACCCAAAGAAATTATTTTGGAATGGTAGAGTATGAGCATCGCTGAGTAAGAGAACAATGTCCGAATTCGACGTGCTGGGAATTTTTTTCTTTGCTTCTTCTATCATTTTTTTACTAATATCGACACCTACAATTGTTTGAGTAGGTGAATGTTGTAAAATTTCTATGATCATATCTCCTGTACCCATTCCAATGTCCAATGATGGATCTTGAGAGAAAGGCAAGATTAAATCAATTAGTTTTTTTCTCCACGAATGGTGTTTACCAAAACTCATCAAAGAATTCATCAAATCATAATATTTTGCTATTTGACTAAACATTGATCCAATATTACGTGAATGAGAAGTTTGTTCATCTATATTAGATAGGTTTTGATTTGGGTTTATTTTCATATTAAAATTGTTGACGTAATTTTTGAATGGTCGAAGGAATTATGTTTAAGAGATCAGACGATATAGCACCTATTTCTCCAATTGTTTCTGTTAGTTCTATTCCAGCTGATCCATGGATAAAAACAGATGTGAGGGAAGCTGCCTGGCTGTTTAGGTTTTGAGCTATTAATCCTCCAATCATTCCTGATAATATATCTCCACTGCCAGCAGTTGCTAGAGATGGAGTAGCGACTGGGTTAATGTAAACTGATCCATCTTTACTCCCAACTAAAGTATATGGACCTTTAAGCACAAATGTTGCATTCCATTCTTGGCTTAATTTTTTGACAAGAGCAATTCGAGGAGGTAAATCCAATTGCATTGACAGATCAATTAATCTTTTCATTTCCCCCTGGTGAGGGGTAAGGATGGGGGTATTCAGTTTTTTAATAGTACTGATTCGTTTTTTTATATTCATTGAAGATAGCCAATTTAAACCATCTGCATCTATGATTAATTTAGGTAAAGTGTTTATGTTGGTTAATAATTTTGAGAGGAATATTTGAGTTTGAGGGTCTTGCCCAATACCGCAACCAATAACTAATGAATCATATTTAGAAACCTGAGGGGCAATTAAGTCTAAATTATTAGAGGATATTGCTCCATCATTTGATTCTTGTAAAGGAATAAAAGTAGCTTCAGGAATCTTTATTGACAATGGGTACACCAAGCTCCGGGGTGTAGCTATTGTTACAAGTCCAGCTCCAACCTTATAGGCGGAGGCAGCAGCAAAATAAGCTGCACCAATAAAATTTCTTGATCCTCCAATTATTAATACGCGCCCAGAAGATCCTTTATGCGACATAGAAGTTCTACGAGGAAGATAAGGAGTTATTTTTTTTGCGGTTAACATTTTTATTTGAGAATTAACTTGTATGTTTTTAGGGAATCCTATGTCAAGGACTGAAAGTTTACCGATATGATTCATTCCAGGCAATTCAAATAAACCTATTTTAGGGTTGCCAAGTGATAAAGTTATGTCTGCAAATGGACAATTTTCATCAACAGTCCCTCTGTTTGAGTCAAGCCCTGTAGGTACATCAACTGCAATAATTTTTAAAGAATCTCGAGCATGTTTTTCTTTGTTTAACTCTATAAGTATTTTTTTTATTGGATTTTGTATTGGGCGTGAAATTCCAATCCCAAGTATTGAGTCTATGACAATATCTGAAACCTGTATTAATTTTTTTAGATTTGATAGTTTTGGGTCGGTAAAAATAGAATCTGAAAATGGCGACTCTTTGGATACTGTAATGTTATAGCTTAATAGTTTTGGGTCAGTACACGCATATGTATAAATTTGTATTGTGCTAAGTTTCATGTTTCTTAAATATTGTGCAGCGAGCAATCCATCATACCCATTGTTTCCAGGGCCAATTAGAAAGAGGAGGATTTTTTTAGATTGACCAATTTGACAAAGTAAATTCTCACCAATTTGCTTTCCAGCATTGTTTATTAATATCTGTGACGTTAAGCCTGCTTTTTCTGAAAGAGATTCTAGTTGTCTCATTTGTTGTACTGAAACTATTTCCATAATACATTCCTACTAATTAGATAAAGTCTCATTATTAAAAGGCGATGACGGATGCTACGGCATATTCTCTTGAGTGCGATAATGAGAGAGCAAATTGTGTAATTTGAATAGTACGGGCTCGTTTTGCTGCTCTTGAATGTAACAAAACTTCAGGTGGATTACCTGGAGTACGTATGACTTCAATATCCTGCCAGCCAACACCACGGGTGCCTGTACCTAAAGCTTTCATTACAGCTTCTTTTGCAGCAAATCTTGCAGCTAATTGAGGATAGCGACCTCTACAATAATTTAGCTCTTCTTGTGTATAAATTCGATTTAAGAATCGATTAGTATATGTTTTTACTATTTTTTCAATACGCTCAATTTCTATGATATCTATACCTGTTGTAATCATTAAAAATCCTTAGATGAAGCTTTATGAGGAATTGAGTTATTATGTGAGGTTTGTATTTTGTAGTATTTTAGGTATATGAGATTCCCAGCCAATTGCCATTATATGGACTCCTGAACACATAGGTTTCATTGATTCTATAATTGACGATGATATATCAATTGATGTTTGTATTCGATTATCTGAAGCATCCATTGTTTGAATTATTTTATCTGGAACGTTTACTCCAAACAGGTTATCATTTAAATATTGTGCCATTTTGGCACTTTTCAATAATATTAATCCAGCTAAAATTGGAGTTTTGAAATTAGTTATTTTCTCCATAAATGACTCAAACTGATTTGTATCAAATATACCTTGAGTTTGAAAAAACTGAGCACCTAAATCTATTTTTTGCTGCATACGTGTAATTTCTTTTTCTATATCTTTAGCCCCTGGATTAACGACTGCTCCAACTAAAAAATCAGCCGGAGCATTTAATTTAGATTTAGAAAGGTCAAATCCTGAACGTAAAGCTTCTAAAGATTGTAAGATTCCTGTAGCATCAAGATCAAAGACTCCTTTTGCTTCAGGATGGTCTCCATCAGCCGGAGAGTCTCCAGACATACATAGAACATTTGAAATTCCAAGTGCATGTGCAGCCAACAATTCGCCTTGTATAGCAATCCTATTCCGATCTCTGCCTGTAATTTGAAGAATTGGGTTAATGTTTAATGTTGTAAGATAGTGAGCTATGGTTATAGGTGCCATTGCCATATTTGCTCCTGCTGAATCAGTAACATTAATTGCATCAACATAATTTTTGAGCATAGATGCTTTTTCCAAGACAGTTGTTGTGTCAGGGCCTTTTGGTGGATTTATTTCAGTAGTAACTACAAAGTTTTTTACATTTAATCTTTCTCGTAGAGAAATCATGTTTAAATTTTGGTTTGTATCTTTATTTGTCATTGTATGTTTCCTCAAAAGAATATTCTAAGTATATCTTTTCTAAGTATATCTTATAATAATTTTAGTTTGTAAATCATAATATGACTTATTGTAGTGTTAGTGAAATTTACGTGCATCTGTTATTAAAAAAAATCGTATAATATATATTGTTTGTTTGATATTGAGATTTGATAACTTATAAGAGGGATTACATGGTTGCAAAGTTAGTAGACGGGAAAGCAGTTGCAGAAGATATTAGAGATAATTTAAAAAAACAAATAGGTGAATTTACTAATAATTATGCAATCAGCCCCAAATTTGCAGTTATAGTAGTAGGACAGAATCCTGCATCAAAAATTTATGTTAAAAACAAACGTCTTGCTGCTTTGGAATGCGGAATGATGGCTGATGTTATTGAATTACCTGCCCGATCAAATTATGAAGAAATCAAAAAATGTATTCATACATTAAACCGTGATAAAAATACGCATGGAATTTTAGTACAGCTTCCTTTGCCAAATGATATTAATAAAGATTTGTTAGTTCAAGAAATTGATCCAATTAAGGATGTTGATGGATTACATCCGATTAGTTTAGGAAAGTTATTGCAAGGTAATGATACTTTTGTACCTGCAACACCCGGTGCAATTCAGCAAATATTAAGATATATAGATTATGACGTTTCAGGCAAGCATGTTGTTGTTTGCGGTCGAAGTGATATTGTGGGTAAACCGGTCGCTGCTTTATTGGTCCAAAAAGGAAAAGGCGCTAATGCTACAGTAACTTTATGCCATTCTCAAACAAAGAATTTAGAGCAAATCACTAGTCAGGCAGATGTTCTCATTGTTGCAATCGGAAGACCTGAATTTATTACTGAGAATATGGTTTCAGGAGGAACAGTAGTTATTGATGTTGGCATTAATCGAGTTTCGAGCCCTACGCTAAATAAAGGATATAAATTGGTTGGCGATGTTCAGTTTGAAAGTGTTTCTAAGATTGTTTCGGCTATTACCCCTGTGCCTGGTGGCGTTGGTCCTGTTACAGTTTCTATGTTATTACTCAATACTTATAAAGCTGCTATGTTACAGTCAACACAATTTTGAAGCAAATTATGGACCTTAATGAGTTTGACTATAATTTACCTGCAAGCAATATAGCACAACATCCAGTTGTTCCAAGAGATGCTTGTCGTTTAATGATAGTTGATCGTAAGAATCAAACTATTACGCACAAATCTTTTATGAATTTAGGGGATTTTCTTAATAGAGGAGATCTTTTAGTTGCTAATAATTCAAGGGTAGTACCTAGTAGAATTGAAGGACAAACCTTAGAGAGTGGGAATAAATTTGAAATATTGTTGCTAAAACGCCTATCAGGTGGATTGTGGGAGTCGTTAATTAAACCTGGGCGTAAATTCAAAAAGGGTTCTAAATTTTCATTATCTCGGGGAGATTTTCTCCTAGAATTTAGAGTGATTGAAGAATTAGGAAATGGTTCTAAAATTGTTCATATCGATAATGAAGAACATCTTACTAGTATTGCTACTATCGCATTGCCTCCATATATAAAAAATATATCTACACATGATTCTGATTACCAAACTATATTTGCTAAAAGTGATGGTAGTATTGCTGCTCCTACTGCAGGACTACATTTTACCCAAAAATTACTATTGTCTTTAAAGAAAAAGGGTATAGATAGAACAAATATCACTTTACACGTTGGATGGGATTCCTTTCGTCCTATTAGAAGCAACAATATTGACAAACATATAATGCATTCAGAAAATTATAGTATTAGTAAAGATACTTTGGCAAAGCTTTATAGTATAAAGAAAGATAAAAAAAGAATTGTTGCAGTCGGAACCACAACGACCAGAGTTTTAGAGCACCTTGGTCAATATAATGATGGTCGATTGATTAATATTGAAAGAATTGGAGTAGGAACTGGAAAGACAAATCTCTTTATACGTCCTGGGCATGATTTTAAAATAGTTGATGTTATGATTACTAATTTTCATTTGCCAAAATCAACATTACTTTTATTGGTAAGTGCTTTTGCCAATAAAGAATTAATTTTATATGCTTACAATGAAGCAGTTAAAGAAGGGTATAGGTTTTATAGTTTTGGCGATGCAATGCTTATTATTTAACTTAAGTTCCAATTTTAATTTTAAGACATCTGAATTTAGGAAGAGTTAATGAGAAAATTCAAAGTAATAGATCAGTATAAATTGAAAAATTTTATGATAGAAATGTTTCTAGCATTGGGATTTAATAAGAAGCATGCTCGAATTGAGTCAGAAGTACTCTTATGGGCTAATCTTAGGGGAATAGATTCCCATGGAGTTAGGAGGCTGCCTTTATATGAATCTTGGGTAAATGAAGGTGAAATGCGGCCCAATGCAAAAATTAAGATTTTACGTGAATCAGCTGCTACTACATTAATTGATGCTGATAAAGCCTTAGGCCCTGTTGCTATGGATTTTTTGATGAGGATTGTAATACAGAAAGCAAAAAACGTTGGGGTTTCTTGGGGTGTTATTCGTAATAATACCCATGAGGGAGCGTTTGGTTATTATGTCTCAGAGATTACTAATCATGGCATGGTTGGTATTGCGTCAGCAGGAGGTATGCCTAATATGGCAATGTATGGAGGAGCTTCTGCGGGATTATCAAATTCTCCTTTTGCAATAGGCGTTCCTAATGAAGATGATTTTCCATTAGTACTTGATATGGCAACTAGTGTTGTAGCGGGAGGTAAAATTGATGCTGCTCGCGAAACTGGAAGTATGATTTCTTCTGAATGGGCTCTTGATTCTAAAGGACAACCTACTAAAGATCCATTTCAAGCTCAAACGTATCTACCATTTGGTGGTGCAAAAGGTTCAGGTTTAGCGTTGATGTTAAATATCATGACTAGTCTTTTAGCCAATAATCCCCTATTAGCTCCAGTAATACTTGGAAAAGAAAAAAAACATCCTGCCCAGCATAATAGCTTTATTGCTGCATTGGATATAGAAGCATTCCTTTCTTTTGAAGATTATAAACAAAACATTAATTCTTTAGTTGATGCATTAAGGCGGACTCGACCGAGTAAAGGATTTGATGGAATTATGTTGCCTGGAGAGCCAGAGATTAGAATTAAACAAGATAGAGAAGAAAAGGGTGTTCCTTTACCTGAACAAGTTTTTGAAAATCTGAAAACAATGGCTATACGTTTAGGGGTAGATATCAATTTAATTGAGTAATTAAATTATCAAGAATTAAGATAAGTATATAGCTCGAGTAAATTTGAATATAATATTATATATTCGAGATAATAGCGATTCTGAATAATATATTATCGTAGCAGTTAGAATGCCCAATATCCATGCGGAGACTATATCGCTGGGGTAATGAACACCAGCATAAATTCTACTTATTCCGAAGATTAATACAAGTATAGCCAATGGTAATCCAAAACGGGTGTTTTTGAGCAATATTGTGGTTGCTATTGCCGTTGTTACAGTACAAGAATTAGCCGGGAAAGAGGAATCTGTAGGCTGATAAAATAAAAGATTTAAATCGAGCGATTCATAAGGACGTTCTCTGAAGTATAAAAGATTACTTGTAAAGATAATGGTATTTGATAAAAGTATACTAATTAAGCTGTTTAATACGATTGTTTGAGACTTCATGATATCTATGGTGTTTTTACCGTAGAACCATAAGAATAACAATGTTAAGCATATACACACAGGTACAAAATAGTCACTGACAATCCATTTAGCAATATTGTCTAGGAATATAAAAGTACCGACTTTAGCATTTAACCACAATATGATAGATTCATCTATTTTTGTAATTGTTTCGAAGTACATTTTTAATAAGGTTATAGTATGTGCTGTTTTTTAAAGAATGAAGTTCTCCAGGTAAATTATGGTTTGTATCAAACAATTTTTTATTAACTAAAGAAGAGACTGATAATGTAGTTATGGTAGCTAATACAGCTCCAATTAAAAAGAATACAGCTTGATCATTAGCATCAAGACCTCCGGCATAATCATTAATGTTTCTATTAGTTTTTGCAAAAAACCATAGTACAGGGGATATTACTAAAAGTGCAGCTATAGATTTAGCTAAATTTAAGTTACGGATTAATATTATCCCGGTTAATTGTGAAGATATAGCAGCTAACTGAATGATACCAATTGAGGAGAAAAACACCATCAAAATATAGTCTACTGCATAAGATGGACTTATGTTTTGAAATTCTGAGAATAGAGGAATAGTCATGATATTTGGACAGAAGTACACCAGTCCAAATATTTAGAGTTGTTGCCGCGTACGATATCAGAATAGAGGCTTTGTATTTTCGTAGTAATTTCCCCTGTATCTCCAGTACCTATTGTTCGTTTATCTAATTGTCCTACTGGCGTTATGTGTGCAGCAGTACCTGTTAAAAAAACTTCATCAGCTAAATAAAGTTCACTTCGGAAAATAGTTTTTTCTTTAATTTGAATACCGAGCTCTTGTTTTGCAATTTCAAACACACAATTCCTGGTAATTCCATCTAAATTATTATCAGATAAAGGAGGAGTTGTTATTTCACCATCATTGACTATAAATAGATTTTCTCCTGATCCTTCAGAAACAGACCCGCTTTGGTTTAAGATAATTGCTTCATCAAATCCTGCTAACACTGCTTCAGTTTTAGCCAAAATACTGTTCACATAATTGCCGGAAATTTTAACTCTTGGCGGTATGTTAGTATCATCTAATCGTCTCCATGATGATGTACAGCAATTGATTGCTCTACTCGAATCAATATAATCACCAAATGGAATAATCATTAGCGCAAAATCATTTTCTAGTTCAGGTAGTTTTAAATTTGCTATTTTCTCAGCACTTTTATATGCAATCGGGCGAATGTAAACATCTTGCTTATATCCAGATTTATGGACTAAATCAGTGGTAATGTTACACAATTCATCCACATCATAGGGTATATCTATTAAGAGAATACGAGTTCCACGTATTAAACGTTCATAATGTTCTCTTAATCTAAAAATAATCATCGAGTCATTTGTTGTGTTCCAGTTACCTCTAATACCTTCAAATACAGCTGTTCCATAATGTAATGCGTGTGTTTGTATATTAACGTTCGCATTTTTTATATCAACAAGATCACCTTTAAAGAATGCGAGTGGCTTTGACATAATTATTCTCCTAAATTTTAATTTCGCTAATTATAAACAAACTATTGAATCTAAACAAATTCTATATGAAAACAATTCATCTTATCTCTGCCCAGTCAAAAATTTCAACTGAGATTTTTTCTCCAGGCACCATATGTGAAGAAGTTTCAGGACAAGTTGCTAATCCATTTGCATTAACTACAGTACTCATTAAGTTAGATCCTTGACCTCCAGCTAATTTTGCAAAATACTGATTGTTTTTCTTGTAGACTAATACTCTAGCAAAAATTCGTCTATTATCTTTGTTTATTATTTTGTCTTCAAGTATAGCAACTATATTTTGTTTTGTCGCAACAGATTTATTCATCATTTTATAGATGGCAGGTTTTCCAAATTTATGAAATCCGATTAAAGCACTGACGGGGTTTCCTGGTAGACCAAGTAGAGGTACCGGCAGTTGGTTTTTTCTATTAATTATTCCAAATGCAAGTGGTTTTGCTGGCTTCATTCTTACTGACCAAAAATGTATATCACCAAAATCAGATAGTACTTTTTTAACCAAGTCATACTCGCCCTTAGATACTCCTGCAGAAGTTATGATCATATCTGCAGTTAATCCTTGTTTAATTTTGGCGGAAATATCTTTTATGTCATCTTGTGCTATACCTAATTGTTTAGGGATACCTCCACATGATTTAACATATGCAGATATAGCTAGTTGATTACTATCGTAAATTTTACTTTCTGAAAGATTTGAACCGGACTCAATTAGTTCGCTTCCGGTAGAAATTATTGCAACAATTGGTTTTTTTGTGACAGAAATTGACTTAACACCGATAGAACTTAAAAGCCCTATTATAGGAGGAGTTACAACAGTTCCTTTAGACACAATTAATTGTCCAGAAGAAATATCTTCTCCAGCAGAACGGATGTATTGCCCAGAATCTACTTTTTTAAAAATTTTAATTGTTTTTAGCGGAAGGTTTTTAGATAAAAGTTCTGTTTCGTTGGTATTTTCGAATGGAACCACTGCATCTGCTCCATTCGGAATTGGTGCTCCAGTCATTATACGAATGGCAGTAGTAGGAGATACGTTATCTTTAGGTGTTTCACCGGCACCAACAGTTTCTAGAACAGATAGAATTGTAGGAGTTTGTGGAGAGGACTTAGTACAAGAATTTGAGTTTATTGCATATCCATCCATCGCTGAATTTTTGAATGATGGAACATCAATTTTACTAGTTATATTTTCAGCAACAACTTGCCCAAGAGTATTTAGGATAGACATCCTGGAGGATGGTAATGGATTGAAAGCTGAAAGTATTGTGCTAAGGGCTTCTTCTACAGTAATCATGAGTTATATATTGTCGGTGTTCTTTATTATGGATTTAACTCTCTTAACTCAGCATTGAATTCAGAGGTAATTTTTTCAATAAGCAAATTTTGGATATTGTTGATTTTTTCAGTTTTTAATGTTTCAGTTGAGGACTGAAATCTTACTCTAAAAGTAATGGCTTTTTTACCAGCTGGAAGTTCTGTTCCTTTGTAAATATCAATAGGAAGTGCAGAAATTACTAAGTCATTACTTTCTAGTATTTCAGATATAGATTGTGAGAAAATATTTTGATTAACAATAAAAGAAAGATCGCGATTAGCTGTAGGAAAACGACTTTTAGAAATGTAGGAAGTATTTAATTCTTCAAGTTGTAGGGTTGATATTTGATCGACATCTAATTCAAAAAAGATAACATTCTGGTTATCGGGTAATTCAAAAAATTGTAAGATACTACTAGACACTTCTCCCAAAAAGCCTATTTTTTGATTTTTTATCATTAATGAGACAGATCTACCCGGGTTTGTAATAGAGGTTGTATCTTTTTTAAAAATTATAGGCAATTTTAATTCACTAAACATAGATTCAATTAATCCTTTGCCATCAAAAAAATCAAATTGATTTGAATTAGCTAGCCAAGTTTCATTTAATCGGGTTCCAGATAAGACTCCTGTTAATAAAACCTTTTCTACAGGCAATTCCGTAGGAGTTGTATTAGAAATATATGTACGCCCTATTTCAAATAGGCGCATAGGATCAGTGTGGAAAAACCTTCTATTTTTAGATAGTATTTTAAGAATTGAAGAGCGTAAATCTGTCCGTAGGTACTGTAAATTGTCATTCATAGGATTTGATACTTTTAATGGGCTGTGTTGTTTAAGGGATCCTGTTGCTTCCAATTCCGATATAGACACTAGAGGATAAGTAAGAATTTCATTCATTCCAATGCCAACAAGTACATCTTTTAATTTATCTACCAATAGTAATTTTTTGTCTTTAGAGTGATGTGGTATTGCAGAAGCCAATGGTGTTGTTGGAATTGAGTCGTATCCAATAATTCGAGCAAGTTCTTCAATTACATCTTCTTGAATTTTAATATCTGAACGCCAATATGGGACTGTAAATGTTAGATTAGTTGCACCTTTAAGTTCTTTTTCAGAGTAATTATGAGAAAAGCCTAATGATAACAATGTTTTTTGAATAGATGATTTTGATATAGTTGTACCTAATACTTGTTTAATACGTTTAGTAGAAACAGAGACTGTTTGTTTGTTTATTTTTTTTGGCATTACATCAATTACTCCTTTGTGAATTTCTGCGCCAGTTAATTCAAATATTAGTTGAGTAGCTCGATGTAATGCCTTTTCTACAAGTTCTGGTCGCAAGTTTCTTTCGAACCTATAGGACGCTTCTGTGTTCTGATTTAATTTACTCCTAGTTTGTCTAATATTTGTGTAATTGAAATTAGCTGCTTCTAGAAGTATGGATGTTGTTTTACTATTAACAGCAGTTCGAGTGCCCCCTATAATCCCAGCTAATGCAATTGGCCCCTTTGTGTCAGATATGGTTAACATTGAATTGTCTAAAGCTAGAGTTTCTTCATCAAGAGTATGTATTTGCTCTCCTTTAGTGCTTTTACGAATTAAAACGGTTTGGTTTTCAATTAAATCAAAATCAAATGCATGTAAAGGCTGGCCGTATTCTAGCATTACGAAATTCGTTATATCTACAATGTTATTAATTGAACGATGTCCAGCTTTATTTAGGTATTGCTTTAACCATGGAGGTGATTCTTTGATTTTAACTCCTTTGATTAATTTTGCAGCATATCTTGAACATAAATCAGGATCTTTTATTTCAATAGAAACTAAATCATTGATTGATGTAGTAATTTCTGTATATTTTAAATCAGGCTCTTTTATTTTTTGATTGCATAACGCGGCAACTTCCCTAGCAATTCCAAGTATAGATAGACAATCTGGACGATTCGGGGTAATGCTAGCATTAAATATGGTGTCAGAAAGATATTCTTTTGCAGATTGTCCTATTTTAGCGTCTGCTCCGAGTACTAAAATTCCGTCATGATCTGTTCCAATACCAAGTTCTATTTCTGAGCAAATCATTCCAAAGGAAGGCACTCCTCGAATAGTAGTTTCTTTAAGTGGTTGATATTTATTATTTTTAGGATTAAATAGTTTAGTACCAGGAAGGGCTACTACTACCAATTGATCTTTTTTTAAATTAGGTGCACCACAAATTATAGATAATTCTTTACTCTCATCAATTTTGGTGTCAGCAATAGATAAGCGATCAGCATTTGGGTGTTTTTTGATATTTATTACTTTTCCAATTATTAAATTCGAATCAAGATTATTTCCAATAGATTTAATTTCATCTATTTCAACGCCAGCCATAGTTAGAAGATGTGCAATTTCTGAAGGCGAAGAGTTGGTTTCTACATATTTTTTTAACCAAGAAAATGGTACTAGCATTGAAATTCTTTCTTTAAAAGATAGTTTGTATTATTTGAGTATTTTTTAGAATATGTCTTCATATTAAAACTGGGTTAAGAAATTAAGATTATTTGAGTAAAATAATCGGATGTCATCTATACCGTATTTAAGCATGGCAATTCTTTCAACACCCATCCCAAATGCAAACCCAGTATAAATATCTGGGTCATACCCTACTGCACGAAGAACATTAGGGTGAACCATGCCAGCACCGAGAATTTCAATCCAATCTTCATTTCTTCCTTTAATGGGTCTATGTCCGGAAGAGTTTTTGAAATTAGAAATTGACATGTCAACGCCAGGTTCAACAAAAGGAAAAAAATCACATCGGAATCGAATTTGACGACCTTCTCCGAAAATTTTTTGTGCAAATTCATAAAGAGTTCCTTTCAAATCGGCAAAAGTAATACCTTTATCAATAGCTAATCCTTCTATTTGGTAAAAATGCCATTCGTGAGTAGCATCAGTTGCTTCGTAGCGATAACATTTCCCAGGGACTATAATTCGGATTGGTGGTTTAGTATTTTCCATAATTCGTACTTGCATTGGTGAAGTATGAGTTCTAAGTAACATAGATTCATATTTTTGGGTATCAGTTCCTTCGATCCATATAGAATTCCACATGTCTCTAGCTGGATGGTTTTGTGGAATATTTAACATACCAAAATTATAATGATCGAATTCTACTTCAGGCCCTTCGGTTGACTGAAATCCTAGGGATTGGAAAGTATCGGATATCTCTTTAATCATTTGAGTTGTTATGTGGAGAGAACCCTTAGGGAATGGCCACCCTGGAAGAGTAATGTCTATTTGGTTAGTATTTGTTTTGGAGGATGCACTTAAGTTTTTTGTAGAATTTTTTCTTTCTACAAAAATAGCATTGAGGTTGTTTTTAATTTGGTTGACTTTAGCACCGAAAGTACGACGTTCTGATGGGGCTATTTGAGGGATAGATTTTAATAGTTGAGTTATGATACCTTTTCTACCCAAATATTTAATTCGCCATTCTTCGAGTGAGTCAGTTTGTGATATAGCGTTTAGAGACTCAATGGCTTGAGAATTAATAATTTTAAGTGTCTCTAAATTAGGTGTTTCGTTTTCCATAAAAGAAAAAACCCATTCTTTTAAAAAGTTTAATTAATATTTGGATGTAATGGCGATTATATGATTCGATAAGTGTATGGGTCAAGCAATATATGCTTAGTAGTTCGTATTATTTTCCTAGATATCATTGGTGGAGATTCAGGAAAGTTGTTACAATAGTAACCTATTATAAAATATAAAACGGAATGATTTTTAACAGTTTATTCCCTGCAGGTGCTAATAATGCCAAAGAGACCAGAAGATTTAAATGCAATAAAAGATATTAGGATTGAAGATGGTTTGGGTGGATTATTAACATGGATTAATAAAGCTAGTGCTATTAGAAAAGGACCGGGAATTGGAGAAATCGATATTGGGTATTTTGCTAACGTTATTCGTCTTTCTTCGGATATTAGCATTGCTTTATCTACGGATGGAGTTGGCTCAAAAGTTATTCTTGCACAGATGATGGGAAGATACGATACGATTGGTATTGATTGTGTCGCAATGAATGTAAATGATGTCTTGTGTGTTGGGGCAGAACCAATATCTTTTTTGGATGCTATTAGTGTAGAAAACATTGATGCTATTAGTTTAGGAGAAATAGGAGAAGGACTTTATTCCGGAGCTAAACAAGCCGATGTAAATATAGTTGGTGGGGAAATAGCTCAAATGCCCGATGTTATACAAGGATTTTCACATGGTACTGGAATTGATATCATTGGGACATGTATAGGAATCTTACCTCCAAATGATGTCAATATTGGGCAAAATGTCAAAGAAGGAGATGTTTTAATTGGTATACGTAGTAGCGGATTACATTCTAATGGTTTTACCTTAGCAAGAAAGATTCTTTTTAGTGATTCGAAGCTTGATTTGAATTATACTTTTCATAATGGGTTATCTTTAGGAGATGTTCTTTTAGAACCAACTATCATATATACCGATTTGGTCAAAGAACTAAAATTGAATAATATTAATGTAAAAGCTTATTCAAATATTACTGGTTCAGGACTTTTTAATATCGTTCGTATTAATTCACCGTTTGGATATACCATTGAATCTTTTCCCGAAATACCTCCTGTTTTTTCTTTAATTCAGGAATTAGGACAACTTGATTTTGCAGAAATGTTTAGAGTTTTTAATATGGGAATTGGGTTTACAGTGACTGTTGCGGCCCAAGATAAAGAACGCGTGCTTAAAATAATTAAGGGTAAAAATATTGAAGCTTTTCATATTGGACATGCGGTTTCTGATGAGAGGAAGCGCATATTTCTAGAACCGTATGGCTTATGTGGAGAAAATGGTCAATTTTATTTGAGGTAAGTATGGGAGGATTATGTTTAATAGAGTAGACGGAAGAGCCTTGGATGAAATCAGGCCAATAGATATTTCTATTGGTTTCCAGGATTATTCTATTGGTTCGGCGCTAATTACCATGGGACACACAAAGGTATTGTGTAGTGTCACTTTCGAGGAAAATGTACCGCATTTTTTACGTGGTTCTGGGCAAAGTTGGCTTACTGCTGAATATTCAATGTTGCCAGGGTCTACTCATACTAGAACATCAAGAGAAAGAGGTGCAAAATCTGTTCGTGGGCGTACACATGAAATACAACGGTTAATTGGACGATCCTTAAGGAGCGTTTTAGATTTAACTTTAATTGGTGAAGTGTCATTTACTATAGACTGTGATGTTTTACAGGCAGATGGAGGTACCCGGACAGCAGCTATAACGTGTGCATACGTTGCACTATATCAGGCAATTAAGAATCTTATTAAAGAAGGAAAATTGACAAAAAATCCAATCAAATCTGCTTTAGCAGGTATTAGTATTGGAGTTTTGGATGGATACGTTTTAACTGATTTATGTTATCGAGAAGATAGTCAGGCGGATGTGGATTTTAATATTATAATGACAGATAGAATGGAATTTGTAGAAATTCAAGGGACCGCTGAAAAAAAATCATTTAACTACAATGATTTAGAGTCGATATTGTCAAATGGTAAAAAATCATTGAAGCAAATTTTTGATATTCAGAAAAATGTTCTACATAATCTTTAATTGTTGGTTTATGTATTAACGTTGTGTTGATTCTTGTTATGTTATAATAATTAATGATATTTATAACAAAATTTTATATTGATTGTAACTCAAAATAATGCCTAAACGAACTTATCAACCAAAAAGTAGACGAAGAAGCAGGGTGCATGGTTTTCGTGCTCGAATGAGTACTTCTGGTGGAAGAAATGTTCTTCGTCGTCGTTCATTTAAAGGGAGAACAAGACTGACGGTGTAATTGTGCTGTCTAACTGTTTTCTATAAATATCTTGTCTACGTGTTATCTTAAGAATTCAAAAGAATTTGGCATTGTCTATAAAAAAGGACGTAGTTGTGTAGATGAAATTCTAGTTGTGAAGATCTACAAAACGGAATTAACTACAGTTCGATTTGGATTGGTAGTCAGTAAGCGCGTAGGTAATTCTGTAGTACGTAATAAAGTTAGAAGAAGATTAAAAACAATTATTCAGGAGATGTCCATAAAAGAAACATATGACATTGTTATAATTGCTAGGCACAATATATCAAGAGTAAGTTATAGTTCAGTGTATAAATCTTTGGAAAAGTTATTAATCCAGTCAGGAGCTTTGAAAGCTGGAAATTTTTAAGTTTGATTCTAAAGGCATTATTAAGCAATTTATGTTGCTGTGTATTCGGTTTTATTGGGTTGCAATTTCTAGGTTTTTACCTAGTATGTGCCGGTTTAGCCCAACATGTTCGCACTATGCATTTCAGGCAATTAATCAATACGGAACATTAAAAGGTCTTTGGCTAAGTCTAAAAAGAATATCTAAATGTCAACCATTTGGGAGTCAAGGTTATGATCCTGTTCCATAGTAGTATAAAATAGAATAAAGATATGAATGAAATAGTGAAATCATTGATAAGTTGTTGTAGGGTGATTAGAGTTAGTAAGCGTAAAAGTATCCTTTTGTCCTTACTGGCTGGTTTTTTAATTACCGCTGCTTGCATTACCCCTGATAGACCACAAGGTTGGTCTAAAGGCATTGTTATTGGAGATAAATATTATACGGGGACATTGGAGGGAGAGGTTGTTTCTCTAGCTATTTCACCGAAAACTGAAGATATCGATAGAGAAATTCACAGGTACACACTTAAAGGCCAAGAGGGAATGCGAGCTATTTATAGTGACTTGGTAGTAAGTAGTGATTTGTCAAATGAGTCTAGTACACAAGTATTTTTTTCTGGGTATGATGGAAATCT
>CEUS01099404.1_pt1 | contig 43276 bp, 38 predicted proteins | sample 427031 | NCBI WGS metagenome assembly CEUS01 (sample SAMEA2622837, study PRJEB7988) | marine metagenome | biome: marine biome (ENVO:00000447); feature: marine epipelagic mixed layer (ENVO:xxxxxxxxx); material: "saline water (ENVO:00002010), including plankton (ENVO:xxxxxxxx)" | depth 140 m | reverse complement strand
CAATAACGCATTCCGCCAAATCCCTAGACATTAGCCTAGATTTCAGGTCGGCATAATATCAGAGTTCCTTATACCGAATTAATTTACCCGTAAAAGATGCGTCATCTTGCATCGCTTTTGTATTTGTGAGATACTCTGCGACGTGGATCCGAATAGGGTCTCTTTTTTTCTAGACAGATTGGAAGTAAAGTTTATGGTATCACCAGCAGAAAAAGAAACAACTCAAGACACGTTGACAATGAAATCCTTGCTCGAAGCAGGGCTCCATTTCGGGCATCAAACACAAAGATGGCATCCCCGAATGAAGCAATATATATTCGCTCAGCGTAATGGCATTCACATAATAGACCTCCAGCAATCAATGTCTCTACTGGAGAGGGCATCCGCTTTTGTCTCTGACCTCGTTGCTAGCGGGCAAACAATACTGTTTGTAGGCACAAAAAGACAAGCCCAAGATTCTATTGAACAGGCCGCCACTCGCTGTGAAATGTTCTACATCAAAAACAGATGGTTAGGCGGAATGCTTACGAATTTCAGTACCATACAAAAGAGAATAGATTACCTGATTAATCTTGAAACCGAAAAGGACAAAGGGTTGTTCAACGTCCTAACTAAAAAAGAAGGACTCAAGAAGCAAGAGGAATTAGATCGATTGAACAGAAATTTCGGCGGTGTTAAGAGTATGAGAAACTTGCCTGGGGCTCTGTTTGTTGTAGATATAGGACTGGAAAACATAGCAGTAGAAGAAGCAAGAAAAATGAACATACCAATAGTTGCAATGGTAGACACGGATTGTGACCCAGACCTTGTAGACTACCCTATAGCAGCGAATGATGATGCAATTAGATCTATCGGACTCACGGTGAATTGTATGGCCGATGCTGTTATCGAAGGCATGGCGAGAAGGGAACAACAATTAGAATCTCAACAAGGAACAACAGATACAGCTGACGCTGAAACCAGCAATATGGGCAATGATGAACCTATAGGAACATTGGATGCCGAACCAACAACGAATGACAGCGAAGATACAACAGAAACAATAGAGGGGAATGAGCCTCCGTCAGCAGAAAATGTTGACAGTAACAACACAGAAAGCAATTAAGATATGGCCGATATCTCTGTAGAAACAATAAAAGCCTTGAGAGAAGAAACTAGTGCAGGGATAATGGACTGTAAAAACGCTTTAGCAGAGTCCAATGGAGACCTGACAAAGGCCGCCGAAATACTCAGGGAAAAAGGACTCTTGACCGCTAGTAAAAAATCCTCTCGGGAAACCTCAGAAGGTATTATTGACTGCTACATTCACACTGGTGGTAGAGTGGCTGCAGTGGTAGAATTAAATTGTGAGACAGATTTCGTTGCCAGAACCACGGAATTCAAGGATTTGGCACATAATTTAGCGATGCAAGTTGCTGCGATGGCTCCAACTTATCTCGACAGTGAATCCGTGCCAGAATCTGAAAATATAAACCCTGAAGAATCTTGTCTGATGGAACAGTCTTTTATAAGAGACCCATCAACCACCATCAGAGATCTAGTAAACGAAACAGTCGGTAGAGTTGGTGAAAACATTAGAGTTAGAAGGTTTCAAAGATTCTCCCTTGGAGAATAGCGAAACACAGCCAAAAGAATCATGTGCTCAGATTAAACTAATGGACATTCACACACAATGTTGTGCCAGACTCTCGTATCTCTTCAGTATACGCTGTGAGCGTCACGAACCTACAACTGCATAATACTAATATTGGAGTTAAGTATGGGTACTATCCAGGAAGCCATAGATCAAAGCGAGAAAAAAAACACTAACTCGACAGAGGCCCTGAAAAGAGAACTGAGTAGCGTCAGGACCGGGAGAGCTAATCCTGCAATACTGGACGGAGTAATGGTAGACTACTACGGATCATCTACACCGTTAAACCAAATAGCGTCAATATCTGCCCCAGAGGCTAGGCTTCTAGTTGTACAGCCGTGGGACCCTCAGAGTATACCGTCAATAGAAAAAGCAATCCAACAAATAGGAACTGGCATTAATCCCGCTATTGACGGTAATATACTAAGACTTCCAATCCCTGCTTTGACTGAAGACAGACGGAAAGATATGGTAAAACAAGTTAGGCAAAAGATAGAAGAAAGCAGAATATCTGTTAGGAACAACAGAAGGGATTCCATAGAACAAATAAGATCCTTGGAAAAAAATAAGGATATATCTCAAGACGAAAGCAGAAGAGCACAAGATCAGATACAGAAGATAACTGACTCATACATAAATGAAATAGACCTTTTGGGGATAGAAAAAGAGAAGGAAGTAATGGAAGTTTAACCCATTACAGGAATAAATTGGACTTGGGGTCTAGACCGTTAGAAATGAGACGCACGAACAAAGATTCACTCAACAAGAATGTTAGCCACAATGGAGTCCTTACTCATTTGGCTATAATTATGGACGGCAATGGTCGCTGGGCGGAGAGCAAGAGCCTGCCAAGGCTAGCCGGCCATCGAGCCGGAACAGAAAACATACGCAGCATAATCGAAGAATCTGCAAAACATGGTATCCAACACCTAACTCTGTTCGCATTCTCAACTGAAAATTGGCGACGCCCATCAAGTGAAGTTGAAGGGATAATGAATCTTCTCAAAAATGTCATTAACAGTGAAACATCTCCCCTGCATCAAAAAGGTGTAAAAATATCGCATATTGGTTCTCTAGAAGGCCTGTCAAAAGAATTAAAGGAAGCCATATCGTACGCTACAAATCTAACTCGCAACAATAAAGCTATCTGCCTAAACATAGCATTTAATTACGGAGGAAGAGCGGAAATATTAGAAGCCGCAAAAAAGATATTAACAGACGATATATCTGTTCGTGATCTTGACGAAAAAACTTTTTCCAGTTACTTAGACACATCAGGAATACCTGATCCGGACCTAATAATTAGAACAGGAGGAGAGATGAGACTGAGTAATTTCTTAATCTGGCAGTCAGCTTACAGCGAATATTATAGTACAACCAAGTTCTGGCCGGATTTTAAGAAAAGGGATCTACGTAAAGCATTAGACACCTATAAACAAAGAACTAGACGTTTTGGAGAAATAAGTACTGGTTAATCCGGTTGTGGGAACCTGATGCAACTCCGAATAATAACTGCGACTCTTGGCATACCGGTTGTCTTTTTAATACTTTGGGCTGGATACCCATGGATCTGGATAGCATTCAGTATCGTATCGACTATTGCAATCTTAGAGTTTTATAACTTAAATCCCAATAATTGCCCAATTATAGTAAAAATCATTGGTGTTTGTTGGCTCAACATGCTTCTATCCAATGGTTATATTTTACATCTTGCACAAATTGATATTCTTATGTTGGGATTGGTTGGGATACCTACCGTAAACTTTCTTTTACAAATCATAGTTTTCTGTAAAAACAAATTCAATCAACCTTTTGAACTAAAACAACCATCCTTATATTCTCTCCATACTCTAATAGGAATCATATATATTGGTATACCTGTTTCTTTATCGTTAAGCATTCGCAATGAAGCCAACGGGTTTGAGTTATTGGCAATAATAATATTTGGAGTATTTGTTACAGATACATTTTCATTTCTTACGGGTAAACTTATTGGAACCCGCAAATTGGCCCCGACCATTAGTCCAGGCAAAACTTGGGAAGGGGCAGTAGGAGGATTCTTGTTTGGCTCCAGTTTTACTATCTATTTAACACATACTTTGGCTGTGTTTAACAATTTTCAGCTTATTCTGCTTCTTGGGTTTGCTTTGGCGATATCGGCCCAAATTGGCGACTTACTTGAATCTAAACTTAAGAGAATAGCTAAAGTTAAAGACACTGGAAATCTAATACCCGGTCATGGCGGAGTGCTGGACAGAATGGACAGCATCATATTGACTATCGTAGTTTTATATCCTCTAATTAAATGGGGAGTAGAATGAAAAAAATAGTAATACTTGGATCTACTGGATCAGTCGGGCAGCAAACATTGTCCGTAATAAGGTTGTTTCCTGACGAATTGCAAGTAGTTGGATTAACAGCCGGTGACAATACAGAATTGCTTTTAGAACAAATGCAAGAATTCCAACCCAAATTCATTGGATGCAAAAACCCCTCGGTGCTTCCTAAGGAAGCACTGATTGATAATTGCCAGATTCTATCTCCAAAAGAAATGGTGCAACTAGATGAAGTTGACTGTGTAGTAGCCGCAACGGTCGGTACAGCAGCGTTACATCCGATAATCAAAGCAATAGAGTCCGGAAAGGACATAATTTTATCCAATAAAGAATCTATAGTCATGGCTGGTGCTTTAGTAACTTCACTAGCAGAAAAGCATAATGTTTCCATACTGCCTGTAGACAGTGAACCAAGTGCAATATGGCAATGTCTTCGTGGAGAGGATAAAGAAATATCTCGCATAATAATAACCGCCTCTGGAGGAGCTCTTCGACATAAATCTTTGGACGATCTCCATACCGTTACTCCTGAAGAGGCATTAAAACATCCCACATGGACTATGGGGAAGAAAATAACTGTAGATTCCGCGACTTTAATGAATAAAGGGTTTGAAGTAATAGAGTCAAAGTGGTTGTTTAATGTACCTTGGGACAAAATAGAAGTCGTAGTTCATCACCAAAGCATAATACATTCTATGGTCGAATTCATAGATGGATCGGTTAAGGCTCAAATTAGCCCTCCAGATATGCGTCTTCCAATCCATTATGCCCTATTCTATCCAAAACGAGTTGAAAATTCTGTCATAGAAAAATTCAATCCTAGTGTAACGAAATCACTAACTTTTGAAGAGTTGGACCACGGAAGATATCCATGTTTTGACATCGCCATAGAGTGTGGTACGAAAGGACACACATATCCATCAGTATTAAACGCTGCAGACGAAATAGCAGTAGATCTTTTCCTGAAAAACCAAATAAGGTTTACTGACATTCCATTACTAGTGGAGTCCGTAATATCTAAACACAATCCCACGTCTGATCCAAATATTGAAGAAATAATGATGGCTGATGCATGGGCTCGTAATCTTGCTCGTGAATGGAAAAGTTAGGTGCTGGGAGGCGTTCTGGTCATACTGGGTTTCATAGTGATACTAATGGTCCACGAAGGAGGTCACTTGATATCAGCGAAACTCTTGGGTATCAAAGCAACTCAATATTTCCTAGGTTTCGGTCCTACTATATGGTCATTCACAAAAAATGATACTGAATATGGTATAAAAGCAATACCAGCCGGAGGATACGTTCGTATCATAGGAATGAATGATTTAGAGAATGTTGACATAAACGATGAATATACTACATACAGGTCAAGACCGTTCTGGCAAAAATCGCTTGTAGTAATGTCTGGTATCGGTACTCATTTTGTACTTGCATTCATTATACTTTGGTCAGCCAGTGTGATAATAGGAGCACCGGACACAAATAAACCATCATTAGAAATTGCAAGAATAATACCTCTAGACAATGAAGGATATCCGAGTGCCGCTAAGTCTGCTAATATGCTGCCTGGTGACATCATACTGGCCGTGAACGGCTCTTCTATATCCCAATGGTCAGAATTAGCAAACACATTATTGCAAAATCCTCGCAAATCCGTATCAATCACGCTTTCCAGGAATGATGAAATAGTTAACTTAGATACTGTGTTGGGAGCGAAAAAAGATGACGTATCGGGAAAAGATGTAGGGGTTTTAGGTATAACGCCAAAATTTGGTAAAACAAGAGAAAATCCGGTTTCAGCTATAATCAGTTCCCTAAAACATACAGTAACCCTCACTAAGTTAAGTGCTTTAGGCATATGGGAATTTGCCACTAATTTCAATCGCTTCGTAGACGCTGCAATAAACAATAACCCCGAACTGAACGAAATCAGACCAGTCAGTGTAATTGGAATAACACAATTTGCTGTTGCTAGCCAACAATCGGGTATATTCTTTACTTTCAACCTTATAGCATATATAAGTATCTTCATAGGTATTGTTAATGCCATACCTCTATACCCTTTCGATGGCGGCCATTTTGCTGTGGCTTTATATGAGAAAATAACCAGTAAGAAATTGGACATACGAAAATTAATGCCAATAGGTTTTTTGTTTTTTTCCTTAGTAGTGTTGATAAATATAGTCGGAATATACTATGACATAGTAAATCCTATAGATTTAACCTGACTTTGATCATTGACCCTTTATCTGCTTTGGAATAGACTTACCCCAATAATAGACCTGAAAGAAAAACGAAATGCTGCCTAGAAGAATATCCAAAACAATACAGGTGGGAGATGTAAAAGTTGGCGGATCTTCCCCTATAACGGTCCAATCAATGACAAAAACTGACACTAGAGATGTCAAAGCAACTGTCAGACAAATACACGAATTAGAAGAGGCTGGATGCGACATTATAAGGCCAGCGGTACCTGATATGGAAGCGGCTAAAGCCCTCAAAGATATCGTCAAGCAAGTTAATATACCCGTTATAGCAGACATACATTTTCACTATCAACTAGCTTTAGAATCAATAAAGTCTGGTGTAGATGGGCTAAGACTGAATCCGGGTAACATCAGGGACAAGGAGAAAGTAGAACAAGTTGTACGTGCAGCGAAAGAGAGGCAAATACCGATTAGAATAGGCGTGAACTTTGGCAGCTTACCTCCTGTCGGAATGATAGGCAAATTCGGTGGTTTACAGAGACATACAGATGGAGTAAACAAACTGGCCAAAGAAGGCGAGGATCAAACAGGCAAGATTTCAGTAGTAGACCACATGGTAGCAACAGCTCTTTGGGAGATTAGTATACTTGAGAATTTAGATTTTGATCAGATCAAAATATCCATGAAAGCTTTCGATGTTCCCACAACCATAGAAGCGTATAGGAAGTTAGCCTCTATGGTCCCATATCCGTTACATCTTGGAATAACAGAATCTGGAACCGCACGGGCTGGTTCAATAAGAAGTTCTGTTGGATTGGGATACCTCTTATACGAAGGTATAGGGGACACAATAAGGGTATCCTTGAGCGCAGATCCAAAAGAGGAAATTATTGCCGGTTATGAAATATTAAAATCTCTAAATTTGAGGCAGAAAGGCACCACTTTAGTTGCCTGTCCATCCTGTGGAAGAGCAGATGTGGACGTTATAAAACTGGCTAATACTGTAGATAGTCTACTCCAAGAAAAAGACTACAACGTCAAGGTTGCGGTAATGGGCTGCGAAGTAAATGGTCCCGGAGAAGCAAAAGATGCCGACATTGGCATAGCAGCTGGAGTAGGACGAGCCATAATATTTCGCAAGGGTCAAAAGTCACGCATAGTAGAGGAATCGGAAATGCTATCCGCCTTAATGGAAGAGATAGAACAAGTTGCAACAAATAAATAAGCTCGTCAGTCTAGTTTAGTTCCGCAGCATTCACATCACCCAGCTTCTGCTTTCCAATTGAGATATCAAATCTCTAACATCAGTAACTGGTTTCTGACAAACGTATCCCCTACATAAAAAAACAGTACTTTGTCCATCCACTGTAAATTTATGGTTCAAAGCTGGTATATCCATTGAAGTAATAATGGATTCCGGATTCTGAGCAACCAAAATCATATTTGGAAGATAAAAAGAATTGACAACTTTTAACAATCTATGTGTCTCTTCAGAATCTAATTGTCCGATTAAGGCAACTTCTACTCTATCTCCTAAAATGAAATCCACGGAAGCCAACCAATTGCCAGCTCCATGAGGTGCCCTGAACATGTAATTGCCAACGGATTCTATATTCACCACGGATTTATTCCAATATTTATCGTCACCCGTGAAAACACCCAGCCTCAACAATACATAGGAAGCCATAGATCCCCCGCAAGGCATAGCCCCATCACCAACATCTCGAGGTCTAACTAACAAATCCTCATGATCATGCCCAATATCGTAAAACATATTTTCTGCGTCATCCCAAAACAGATCTATCATTTTGTCACTCAATTGCTGAGACATATTAAGCCAGTAAATATCTAATGTAGCTTCATATAAAGACATTATTCCATTAATGAAACAACCGTAATCCTCCAAGCATCCTAGTAGTTTAGCGTTGCCATCTTTATAGGTTCTGAGCAATCTATTCCCTTGATTCATGTTATCCAAGATAAAATGGGCATTTTTTATGGCAGCATTTAAATAGTCAGGTCTATCCAACAAAACAGATGCCTTAGATAAACTCTTGATCATCAAACCATTCCAAGCAGTTAGAACTTTGGTGTCAGTATTCGGTGGAATCCTATTGTCCCTCACTGCCTTAAGCTTATATTTGCTTTCCTGCAGCTTTTCCTGCATTTCTGTCAAACTAATACCTAGATGATCAGATGCCTCTTTGTCAGATCGTGGTTTATACAATATGTTTCTATCATCAAAATTTCCTTCGTGTGTAACACCGTAATATGTTTTTATGAGATTAGAACAGTCTGCACCTAAGATTCTGTCCAGTTCTACCGATGTCCAAACAAAAAATTTTCCTTCTTCTCCCTCGCTGTCAGCATCTTGAGCAGAATAGAATCCTCCTGTTGGTGATGTCATTTCCCTCAATACATAGTCTAAAGTTTGCTGAACTATATCAGAGTAGAAAGGATTCTTTGTTATTCTATAGACTTCGGAATATAGATCAGCCAACAATGCATTATCATATAGCATCTTTTCAAAGTGTGGTACTAACCAAAACGGATCAGTTGAATATCGATGAAACCCACCACCTAACTGATCGAATATCCCGCCATTTGCCATTTTCATAAGTGTTAATTCCAACATCTCCAAAGAGGTTTCATCAGAAGTCCTAAAATAATCTCTTAACAACACATCCAAAGTCATTGGCTGGGGAAATTTTGGAGCTACTCCAAAGCCTCCGTACTTGTCATCAAAATCCGATTTTAGAATATCAACTGTTTCTTTTAATTTGTCTGCATCCACCTGGGTGCCGTCTCGCCGACTCTGATTATTAGCTTGCAAAATATTCGTTATTTGGTCGACCGAGTTTATGATCTCAGGCCGCCTGTTCTTGTAAGCATCACTTACTGCTCCCAGTATTTCTTTAAAACCAGACATGCCATGCCTCGCATATGGTGGGAAATAAGTGCCCCCATAAAAAGGTTCGCAATGAGGTGTCAAGAAAACAGAGAGAGGCCATCCGCCGTGACCAATCATAGATTGCACTGCCATCATATAGATGTGGTCGATTTCTGGCCTCTCCTCTCTATCAACCTTAATATTCACAAAATTGTCGTTCATAACCGAGCTAATATCACTGTTTTCAAATGATTCCTTCTCCATTACATGACACCAGTGACATGCCGAGTATCCTATACTGAGGAATATTGGCTTATCCTGTTTAAGCGCTGCATCTAGTGCTTCTTTTCCCCACGGATACCAGTTAACTGGATTATCCGCGTGTTGCAACAAATATGGACTTGATTCATTAATAAGTTTATTAGCCATAAACCCCCACAACGAACAAAAATTTGGATTTCATCATAGACTATATTTTCCCAGATTTTGCACCTATTTGAAATCCTCTTTGAAGCTATTTTATCTTGACCATGCATACCTTCTAGTATAAAATCCCGAAGAGGTCAGACAGGGGGGAATTGGTAATGTTGGTAATAGGGCTTGCGGGAGGCATCGGCTCAGGTAAAAGTTCAGTGTCTAGTATGCTAAAGAACCTTGGTGCCGTTATAATTGACGCAGACAAACTAGGACACGAAGTATATCTTCCAGGCACAGAAGGATTAAGAGAAGTAGTATCGGAATTCGGAAAAGATATACTATCCTCCGATGGAGAAGTAGACAGGCGCATTCTGGGAAGCAAAGTATTCGGTAGCCCGGAAGCAATGGCTAAATTAAATTCCATCGTCTGGCCCCGGATCAAGAATAAAGTCACCGAACTTATAGAGGAGAACTCGCAGTTAGGAACAGAAGTATTAGTTCTAGATGCTGCCGTACTTATAGAAGCAGGTTGGACTAGTGTGGTTGACGAAACTTGGGTAGTGACAGCGCCAATAGATCAGATAATAAGTAGGTTAGAGTCCAGAAATGGTATTACTGAAGAACAAGCAATGTCCAGGATTAACTCACAAATGACTACAGAGGAACGTATGGAATATGCGGATATTGTAATAGAAAACGACGCCAGCTTGGACGAACTGATGTCTTCAGTCCAGCAGATTTGGGAAAAAACACTATCAAACAAGGGTTTAGCGGGGAGACAAAATGGCTAACAAAGACACTTATACCTCTTACCAGACAGAAGAATACTACATCAAAGAAGAACCTTTTTATTTGCCTGTCGCTGACGAAGTCGAACTTTTCGAAGTAGCTTACTCACAACAAATGCCTATTCTTCTTAAGGGCCCGACAGGAACAGGTAAAACACGATTCGTTGAATACATGTGCTACCGTCTAGGTAAACCCCTTACCAAGATAACTAAGAAATCCCAACCAACATCTACTACATCTATACCATTAATGACCATAGCCTGCCATGAAGATCTGACTGCAAGCGACCTTGTTGGTAGATATCTCCTACAAGGTGACGAAACCAAATGGATGGATGGACCACTTGCGAGAGCCGTAAAAGTCGGCGCTATATGCTATTTGGACGAAGTAGTTGAGGCCAGAAAAGATACTACTGTACTGATCCACCCTCTGACTGACCATAGAAGATATCTCCCCATAGATAAAAGAGGAGAAGTTATCGAAGCTCATAAGGATTTCTTAATGGTTATCTCATACAATCCTGGCTATCAAAGCGCCCTAAAGGACCTGAAGCACAGTACACGCCAAAGATTTATGGCTTTAGAGCTTAATTCACCTCCTCCCGACATTGAGGCTAAGATTATCGAACATGAGAGCGGTGTGTCGCCTGAAATATCTCTATCCTTAGCTAGATTAGGTGAAAAGACGCGAAATCTTAAAGACCATGGCCTCAACGAAGGAGTTGGCACACGACTTTTGGTATATGCGGGGAAATTGATAAAAAATGGGATAGCCCCTAGGAGAGCATGTCAAGTAGCCGTGTCTTGGGCTCTTACCGATGACTTTCAAGTGCAACGCAGTATTGATGAAGTTACCCACTCCATATTTGAATAACAAAAGCATGTAATTTAAACAGGTTACACCTTTTATGATTAGTGTGTTTGAAACGGCATTTTATGAATAGCGAATTAGCTGCTATTGAATCATATGGATAAAACATACGCAAATATGATTGATTTATATCACGTTAAAAAGAACCTAGAATCATACCGTCCTGTAATACACTCAAGCGAAAACCCAAAAATACCAGCCATAAATGCAGCTGTTATAGCTTTCATCTATTACAAAAAAGAGGATCTCTGCATTTTACTAAATAAAAGGTCCCTGTTAGTGGAACATCATAAAGGTGAGATCTCATTTCCTGGTGGTGTCATGGACTGTACAGATAAGTCCATATTAGATACTGCTCTTAGAGAAGCAGAGGAGGAAATGGGAATTCAGCCTGCTCACGTTGATATCATATCTCAACTTAGCAGTATAACCACTCGAACTAATTTTTTAATAACGCCATTCGTTGGAATAATACCTGAGGGCTACCCTTTCAATATAAACAAAGAAGAAATAGACCAAATACTAGAAATTCCATTGACGAATTTGATAAAACAGCTTGAACAGCAAATAAGTTCAAAAAATACCCGAATCCCAGAAAACAGCTTCCATTACAGTTACGAAAATCATATTATATGGGGTGCAACCGCTAACATACTTTCGGAGCTTTTATTCGCTGTCTCTAAAACTAAACTACAAGAGGATATCAAAACTTGAAATATTCTGAAGATTTCAAAAAATTCCCGAAAGAGCTATCGGACTCATACAATACAGTACAAAGCGTAGCTTCTAGGGTCCTCACTGAAGAAGAATTCTTGGCATGGGAAGAATCAGGGTTAAACATTGCTAACAGAGGAGCGCGGGCATGGGAATCAGCGGTGGAATATTTTAGAGCCACTCCAGACATTCTAAACAAACTACCATTTGTGCATCTTAAACAGTGGGCATACTGGGGAAGTTTAATAGCAGAAGAATCTCATTTTGCATCGATAGCCTACTTCAAAGCCAGCAGACATGTTAGTGATCAGATAAAACCTTGGGACGTTGCAGATTGGGCTCAATTAGGTAAAAAGCTCCTTGGAAAAGATTCGCGGTCTGGAAAATTAAGTGTCTCATATTTCGAAAACAGCGCAGAGATCCTCAAGGTTTTAACATTCAGCGAGTTCAAGCAAATAATATTACTGGTAGAAACAATATCTGAACACAACACTGACGAGGCTGCTAAATTCATCGACTGTGCATCAGAAGTTTTACCCGTTCTTAAAGAAGATACACGACCTTGTTTGTCATTGATATCGAATCTTGTGAGAAACCATTGGCAACAGTCTACGAAATGTCTGTCCATGATGAGTAGTGTGCTTGCCAGAATAGACACCGTAGAAAGATCTCGGTTTTTGTCTTTATCAGCACGCATTTCTGAAGAACAAAATACTGACGTCGTAAGTTTCTTACATGAAAGCTCATTGGCTCTTGGTTCAGTAGACAATTACGTACACGTCAATATCTTAAACATGGCTGATAGATTGTCCAGAACTAACCCCAACATAGTATTAAACTACTTAAAAGGTGTGCCTAAAGCGCTTAGGAGAATAAGCATAAACCAGTTGGAATTATGGTATGACTTGGGTATGTCTATACTTAAAGACAATGAAACAGCCGGAATAGCATTTTTTAGTGGAGAGTCTTCCCGTTCAGAAGACATGCTGGAGAAACTATCAGTGGGAGTAGAACTGTCTAAAGTGAAAGACATAATGCGACTATACTGTAGAGCATTGTCCGCTATAGACATTGACATTTCACCTGAAGAACAAGGTGACGATGCTCATGGAAAGAGCTGGGTGCCAATGGATCAGATGCTGGCTGAAGGAGCAAACATATATTTGCCATTTGTATCTGAGCAGTTCGATACGAAAGATGAAAATTTTGATTGGTTCAAAGTCATGGCTACCCATCAAATAGCCCATCTGGAATTTAAAAGCTTTCAATTCTCTTTTGATACTCCATCAACGCAATACCAAGACATCAGGGATGAACTTGCCCCAAGCATGAGCGATTTAATATCGGAAGTTGAAATGGCCGACTTCGCTTTGGAAAACGAACAGCAGGGAACTCAACAAGATTTCGGCATGACGGAAATACAGAGGTTCTTTGCTATATTCAAAGATAGACCACTAGCTCGAGACATATTCACAGCAGCAGAAGATTACAGACTAGATCATAGAGTAATGGTTGACTATCCTGGCATAGCTTCATCCTATAAAAGGGTGCAGTTACAATCAATATCCAACCGACTCCCCTTGTCTGAATTACCTTCTCAAGAAGCATTAGTCGAAATATTAATAAGATTCAGTCTTCAACAAACTGGAACACTGCAAATCCCACAGAAATACATCCAGTTAACATCTGCTATGTGGAAAATAATTAGACCCTTGTCGACTAAAGGATCCATCGTAGAAGACAGTGCAGAAGCTACCATACGGCTCTACGAAATTATTTCAAATATGAGCAACCAAAAACCTAACGAAGAAGATGAAGAACAAGACTTTGAAATGGACCCATCGGATGGAGAAGGTGACAATGAAGATTCCGAAGATGAATCCACCTCCAACTCTTTAGATTCTGAAACTGAGGAAGGATCCGATAACATACAACAATATCAATCACCACAACAAGTCGACTATAGAGGAGAATTCAAACCTGAGTTGATGCAAGCGATATCCATGATAAAAGACTACCAAAAAGAACACGAATCTACCGAAGATGGCATATCTAAAGAGAAGATAGAGCAAATCTTATCAGAAGCCGATTCTCCTCCATCTGAAGCAGAAAAGATTGATCCAGATGCCAAGGGTACGTTCGTAAGTGAAATGGCACAAGACTTGGATTCTAAAGGTAACCCACAAGCCGTGTTGCAACAAAGTTCATATGCTTATGATTCGACCTACGATGATGAAGACCGAAGAGGTCCGCTAGAAGCTAATGATCCGGATTCATTTCTGTACGACGAATGGGACTATCGCATATCGGACTACAGAAATCGTTGGTGCCTCTTGAGAGAAAAGGAAATGGCAGAAGGGGATTCAGCATATTTCACTACTACATTAGACGGATATTCAAGCCTCGCGGGCCAAATTAGACGCCAATTTGAATTGATGTCCCCACAAGGACTACAGAAGATGAAAAGACAACAAGATGGGGATGAATTGGAATTGGAAGCGGTGATAGAAGCTATGGTTGATAAAAAATCAGGTAGTACCCCTTCGGAAAAAGTCTATCTGCGCCGTAACAAAGTCCAAAGAGATGTGGCTGTAGTGTTTCTCTTGGACATGAGTGCGTCGACTGCCGAGGCAATAGACGAAACAAGAAGATTAGCTGATGAATGGGATGCCCCCGACGACCCTTTAGAGTATATGTTCTGGCTCAGAAGCAGACGGGGTGAAGGAATGCGAAGAAGCTACAAGAGAATCGTAGACCTAGAAAAGGAAAGCATAGTACTACTAATTCACGCACTAGAAACTATAGGTGATACGTATGGTATTTATGGTTTCTCAGGTTATGGTAGAGAAAACGTGGATTTTTTCGTTATAAAAGATGTCCAAGAAGCCCTTAGCGAAAGAGTAAAACGAAGAATAGACAAAATATCTCCCCTACAAGCCACTAGGATGGGACCCGCAATACGCCATGCAACTAGCAAGCTGGCTGGTATAGATGCTAGAACGAAATTTTTGGTACTAATCAGTGATGGAAGACCCCAAGATAGGGGATATAGCAGAGAAGGTGTTGAAAAAGAATATGCCATACATGACACCAGAATAGCGTTAACAGAAGCCCGGAGAGACGGCGTCACACCGTTTTGCCTAACTGTAGACAAAGAAGGACATGACTATCTAAGGGCTATGTGCCAAGATATGGGATACGAAGTCTTGGCTGATATTAACAACCTACCTAGAAGATTACCTACTCTATACAGACATCTGACAGTTTAATCAAAAAAGTGTTCTTCATCAAATTAATTAGCTACCAATTTTAGAAGTGTCATGAGTGCCTCATTGGTGGCTCTTTGTTTCACCAAAAGCCTTTCCTGAGGTAAATTCAGTTCCTTAACGTGAGTACCATCGGTAGATGATATACCTATATACACTTTGCCCACAGGTTTATCTTCAATAGTTGACGGGCCTGCCACACCGGTAGTTGATATACCAATATCAGAGCCTACAAGGTCTCTAACTGATCTTGCCATATCCGCTGCAACTTCTGGGCTAACAGTCCCGAATTTATGTATCAAATTACTGTCGACACCAAACGTTTGTTTTAAGACTCCAGAATAAGCCACCATACCACCTTTGAAATAACCTGAACTGCCGGGGGGTTGTGTTAACGCATTGGATAATAAACCTCCCGTACAGGATTCCATAACAGCGACCGTAAGATTGTTGTTTAATAGATTGCTCGCTAGAACACTCTCAACAGTATCTTGATCAAACCCCCATATAAAATCTCCAATAGATCCATCTAATGCTACTTCCAGTTTATCGAGCGATGACTTAGCCTGCTGTTCGCTCTCTGCGGGAACTCTAATCCTCACGTCTACACCAAGGGGTTGGGCATACATCCCCCACTCAAAGCCAAAAGAATCAATAATTCCCGATATCTTCTCATTCAAAAGGGATTCACCCAAACCATAGGTCCTTATATTCCTAGTGTATATTAATGAGTTGTTGTACCTCTCAAGTAAAGAAGGAAGTACTTCATGTTGCCACATTCTGTGCATCTCTCTTGGAGGACCAGGCATAACAATCAAGTTCTTGTTATCTATATTTACCCACCAACCCGGGGCTGTACCCACTTCATTCTTTATGCCACAGGCAGAAGGAATCAAATTAGCCTGTTTTATATTTGTATCAGACATATTTATTCCTCGTCTGATGAATATTTTTCTCATGTCTTCAAGAGATTCTTGATCTATGTACATGGATTCATTTAACAATTGAGATATTGATTCTCTGGTGATATCGTCATCGGTAGGCCCAAGCCCTCCCGTTGTTATTATTATATCTGAACGGTTAACGGCTTCTTTCAGGACAGATACAAGCTCTTCCTGGTTATCCCCAACCTGAGAAATGCGAACCAATGTAATGCCAATCCTTGGTAATTCTTTTGCAATATAGTTAGAATTGGTATCTACCAGTTCCCCCATAAGAAGTTCGGACCCAATAGCTATGATGTCTGCTCTAAAAATATTTAAGCCCCCTCACATAGCAACAATTATTCGAAGTATTCGGCAGAAGCGGATTCTATCCCTTCAACCCATTCAACGTTTACTGTAAATACATCTGCAATTATGTATTCACCTCTTTCAGTTTGAACGAAATAATTATCTCCGCCTTCAGTCTTATCACCTATTCTAAATCTGTATTGTGAAACTTCGACTGCCTCTTCAAGTTCGTCTTCATCAGTATCTAGTCTTTCAGTTTGAACGAACACTACCATGGAAGGATTCTCTAATCCATATTGAGCAACTCCTATTGGTTCATATGCTTCTAGGACCTGAGTGGGCGTCTCAAAGGCACTCAAGACTTTTAACATGGATGTTTCTTCAATTTCAATAGGCTGATTGTCTTTACCCAAGAATTGCCATGAATTGGCTTCTTTATCCTTGAAAAACGCAATACCTTTGTAACCTTCATCTGGATTCCCTCTAGTTATCTTGATTTGCGTAATTGTTTCTATTTCGATATCGTATAACCATTCAGGATAAGGTGGTTCCTCCAACAATCTGGTCATCACTTCTTCCCATCCAGAAAAGATAGTGAACACTTCATTAGTGTTATCGATCTGAACATAAGTGTTTTCGCCATCTGGTGTATAAGATCCGATAAGTATTCTTATATCATTACCATTTTTCAACCCTATAGCTATATTTAAGTTGGGATCAGCCAAACCATATTGAGATAAGTCACTTGGATTAGGGTCAATTAATCTCCGACTCTTCGGACCACTGAGTAGAAGATCCACTCCTATCCAACGATCCAGACCCACAGGATATCCATCAGATTCACCTATGTGCCAATGTTTATCATCACCTAACGAGAATTTTGCCTTCTCTCCTGTTCTATCAATTTCTATGGTGCTTATATCTGCCATATCAACACTGTAGAACCATGGAGCATCAACCTTAGTTTCTGGTTGGACTTTGGCCTGAACAAAAAACACATAACCTGCAACCATTAAAAGCAGCACGACTAGAATGATGGAAGTGCGAATGTTCATAAGTGAGTTTTATCTTCTCCGCCACCAAGCTATAACAGCCAGCATGATTATCCCGCTTGGAACCAAAAACCAACTAGAATACCGTATAAAGTCAAATTCCTTGGGGTCTATCACTAATTGGCGGAAGGCCTGGGGTTTTGCTCTGATTGATATTAGATCGTAGTTCTGGGTTAACCAGTCAATGGAGTTCAAAAAGAAATCTCCATTATTTAATGCCCTGTAATATTTATTAGAAGCAAAATCCGAATCACCGAAAACTATTATGTGAGTTGTAGGTATTTCCTCACCAATATCCACTTTTGGAGCCTCTTGTCCAACCATAGCAATAGATTCTATAGCCATAGCAAGAGGGAAAGGTCCGTTTATGACAGCAGGGTCAGAACAATCCATATCATCTTGTTTCATAGATATACAGCTAACCAAAGAAGTTGCCGCCAAGGGGGTATGTGTTATATTAATTTCATCTGGGTTAGGTGGTAGTCCTTCAGGTGCACGTTCTATCACATCTACAATACCCGTTGCTTCAACAAAGAATGTATCGTCCAGAGGTTCTGTAATTTGATGACCTCCAAGATAATTAGCTCTTCTAACTATGGGGCTTCTGGGGTCACTGTTCGCTGAACTTAACTCATCAATTATGGTTCCATTTGGCAAATGTATGCCCCACTTATTAAGCAATTGGTTCATCTGAGAATCAGCGGCATCGTCTATCAAAAACATTGCCCTTCCACTATTGGCCAAATACGCCTCTATCTTTGCCCTCTCATCCGTGAGGATACTACTGCTTGGTCCAGCTACTACAAGAACTGCAGCGTCATCAGGAACAGACTCTGATTGCTTCAAATTGAGAGACTTGACTATGTAGTTGTCACCAACTAATCCGGCCCTAGCTAAACCAAAACCTTCGCTCTCTATATCACCGTCATTGATATTTTTTTCCCCATGGCCAGTAAGCATGTAAACGATTTTCTGTTTTTGCCCTGTGGCTATCAAGACGGCACTAACTAAATCCTGTTCCGACAACACTAGATTTTCCCCAAAACTTGTAGGTGATAAGATGTGGGGGTTCGATTCGGAATCAGGAACCTTGAAAACTATTGACGGATATTCTTTAACTCCATCTCTCCTGGCTAAAGAGGGTTTTAAATCAGGATCCACAAATTGGAAAGTGAAGTCTTTATTCCTTTTATTGAATTCAAAGAAGAAATTATCTGCCTGTATCCTTATTTGCTCCTGAATGACCTGCTCTGGATCTGAGTAAACAGTCGCTTGCACTGGTTTCTTTAATTCCTTCAACACTTTCAGAGTCTGAGGAGCTAATGTAAATTGTTTAGTGGCCGTAAGGTCTACTCTTACTGAGTTTTGCAAAGAAATATATCCTAATAACATCAAAATAGCCCCAAAAGCGAATACCATTACCAGAGTGTTTATAGTATATCGCCCCGTTCTTGCAACCACCGCGTTTTTCACTTGTGAAAGATGGGTTAACGTAGATACTGTGAGCATCAATAAAGAGAGAATAATGAGAGCTTTACCAGCGGTCTCTAAATCAGGTACTGCCAAAAGTAGCAGTACTCCAACAGCCAATATAACCAAACCAGACAAAGACAAAACGGCACCAGAAGAAACTATCCAATCAATCACCTTATTGTTGCTGTCAGAGTCTGTCTCACTGTTATTTCTTCTTCTGTCTACGCTCATTTACCTCCACCTCCTAGATTCCAATGAACGTATAGTCAAAAACAACATGAAGGAAGTGAACACAAAGTAATACACAATATCATGAGTATCTATTACACCTCTGGCAAAACTTTCTAAATGATTAGTAAGAGATATATGCATAACCATGTCGGCAACCGTACCTGTCAAATAAGTAGATGCCAAATCAATTATTGATAATATAAGAAGTACTCCCATGGCAAGCACTGCTGCAACAATTTGGTTGCCTGACAAAGAAGACGCAAAAATACCGACCGACAATGTAGCCATTCCATACAAAATCAACCCTATATATCCACTAAGTATAGGGCCCATATCTGGTGATCCAAACCAAGTCAAAATTAACACTAAGTAAAGAGTCGGTATCAATATAGAGAGTAGACTTGCCATGGATGCTATAAATTTCCCGAGAATTATTTCATAATCCCTTACCGGCGATGTCATTAGGAGTTCTAATGTGCCTAGTTTTTGCTCCTCAGAAAGGAGTCTCATAGTTAATATGGGAGAAAGCAAAGTAAATATGAGTGTGCTCGGAAATATAAATCCCCTTATGGTGGCCTCAGGCAATACCCCGCTTACACTCGTAACAAAATAATACGCTGCCAATGCCGAGTACACAGCCATTATTATATATGCCATGGGTGAAACGAAATATATCTTTATTTCCTTCCAAGCAATAGTCGTAGTGTTTTTCATTTAGTTCCAGGCTCCATGTCAGTTAATCTTAAGAAAATTTCCTCTAAGCTCATCTGGATTGGCTGAAGCCGCAGTAATCCCCATCCACGTTCATGAACTAAATTTGATATTCTTTCTCTTAAATCCGCCCCGTGCGGAGTTTCAATCAAATAGATGCCAACTCCATCTCGATCGACTCTATTAACTTCTAGAACTCCCTCCATATTCCTAATCGCAGGCATTACTGCAGATGCCGGCCCTCGGATATCTACCTCCAGTTTTTCTGTAGCCCTTAACCTTTCAGACAAATTATCTGGTCTATCTATAGCTACAACCTGGCCTTCATGTATGATTATGACCCTACTACAAACCATGCTTACCTCTGGCAATATATGCGTACTAAGTATAACTGTTTGATCACCACCAAATCCTTTGATCAAATTTCTGGTTTCTACTACTTGAATTGGGTCTATGCCTACCGTTGGTTCATCCATTATAAGAACATCAGGTTCGTGAAGTATAGCTTGGGCAATACCAGTCCTTTGCCTGTAACCTTTGGACAATTTGCCTATCAAAGTATTTTGATACTCCTCTAGTCTGCAAATGGCAATCACATCGTCTATCCTGCGTTTTAACCATTTTGAATCCATACCACGAATACCACCCATAAAAGCCAAATAATCTTCTACACTCATTTCGGTGTACAGAGGGACAGTTTCTGGAAGATATCCGATATGCTTTCTGACTTCCAAAGAATCGTCAACAACATCCAGTCCAGCTATCTTCACAGATCCATGGGTTGGAGGCATGAACCCTGTCAAAATCCTCATTGCTGTAGTCTTTCCTGCCCCATTTGGTCCCAAAAATCCTAAAACTTCACCTTTACCAACGGTAAAGTTGATGTCTTCTATAGCAGGAAAGTCACCATAATATTTGGTGAGACCTGTCACTTCTATCATAGGTGTACTGTTAGGATCTTCCATAATCTACCTTTCGGGTGTAGCCGACTATTGCTGATAAAACATGATGGATTATATTGCAATGGTTTTGTCTGTTCAAGTACCAAAGAATTATGACACACATCAATAGCTTAGCAAATCTATAATTGCAGTACTGTAAACTCTTGGATATAATCGGTGGTAATCATGTATGACTTGATAGATAAAGCCAAAAAATATATTCCCATCGACAATATACCAATAATTGAAGAGGCACTAAATTTTGCCTCAAACGCTCATCATGGACAAAAACGATTGTCTGGAGAGCCTTTTATTGAACACCCCATCAAAACTGCAATGTTCCTAGCAGATCTAAATCTGGATGCCCCCACACTTACAGCGGCCATTTTACATGATGTTATAGAAGACTGCGATGTGGATATATCTGAGATCAAAAACAGATTTGGCTCAGACGTTAGTGCACTTGTAGACGGGGTTACGAAACTAAGCAAGATAGAGACTCTGAACAATGAACATGTCCGTTCTAACAACTACGATAATGGGCAATCTGAAAATATCAGAAAAATGCTGGTGGCCATGGCAAAAGACATTAGGGTTGTACTTATAAAACTTGCGGACAGACTTCACAATATGCAAACCTTACATGCACACGAAGAAGCAAAAAGGAAAATAATAGCTCAAGAAACTCTGGAAATCTATGCCCCATTAGCCCATAGATTGGGAATGTGGGATATAAAGTGGCAGTTAGAGGATCTATCCTTTGAACACGTTGCTCCTAATGACTACAAGAACATGGCTGACCTTGTTGCATCAAAACGCGAAGAAAGGGAAAGATTTATCACTGATAAATGTAACATCATCTCAAGAAAGTTAAACGAGGCTGGTATAAACGCAGAAGTTTCGGGTCGACCTAAACACCTTTATAGTATCCATAAGAAGATAGAAAAATATATCAGCCAAGGTAAGGAATTTAGCCAAATTTACGACCTGTTGGCTATAAGAATATTAGTAAAGGATTTGCAAGAATGTTACAGTGCACTGGGTGTGGTACACAGCATATGGCACCCTATTCCCGGAGAGTTTGATGACTATATAGCCAATCCAAAACAAAATTATTACATGTCACTGCACACCACAACTATGATGGATGGGAAAACACCTCTGGAAATACAAATTAGAAGCCATGACATGCATCAGGTTTCCGAATATGGAGTAGCGGCTCATTGGAAGTACAAAGGCAACCAAACCAAAGATATGGTATTTGAAGAGAAAATGTCCTGGATGCGCCAGTTATTGGAGTGGCAAAGAGAAGTTTCTGGATCAGATGAATTTATGGAGTCAGTGAAGACAGACATATTCCAAGATCAAGTTTTCGTATATAGCCCCAGAGGTGATGTACTCGCATTGCCTGCCACAAGTACTCCAATAGATTTTGCGTATCACGTACACACAGACCTTGGCCATAGATGTATTGGAGCTAAAGTTAATGGAAAACTGGTTCCTCTGTACACCATTCTCAACAACGGTGACACCGTAGAAATAATAAGAAACAAGACCAGTAGAGGTCCTAGTTTAGATTGGTTAAACACAAACTTAGGGTATGCCAATACCGCAAACGCCAGATCCAAGATACGCTATTGGTTTAGGAGGCAAGAGAGGGATGCTAACATTCAAAGAGGAAAGGATATCCTTTCCAAGGAAATTAGAAGATTAAGCATTAAAATGGACGAAGAGGAAATAACTAAACTCTTAAGATTTGACTCTTCTCTCGATCTGCTTTTGTCCCTCGGCAACGGTAGTTTAAGTTCATACCAATTGGCAACGCGCCTAACTTCTAATGACATAAAAACGGTTGAAGAAGTAACTGAAAACCCCATAATAACCTGGCCATCATCTGGTATAGAAGTACTTGGAGTTGGGGACCTCTTGACACGTGTGTCTCAGTGTTGTAGTCCTATACCAGGTGACAAAATATCTGGTTATATAACGAGAGGAAGAGGGGTTTCTGTCCACAAATCTAATTGTTCAAACATAACGAATGAAACAGAAAAGGAAAGAATCATTGAAGTAGGGTGGGCTAATAATGTCAAACGATACCCAGTAAGATTAAGAATAGAAGCTTGGGATCGAGTAGGGTTGTTACGGGATATAACCAATATAGTATCTCAAGAGAAGATTAATATAGCTTCTGTCACCACAACGGAACACGAATATAGTAGCTGCTCCATATATCTGACCATACATACCGAAGGGGTAAGCCAGTTAAGCAGATTGTTTTCTAGACTCGAAGCAGTAGAAGCTGTATACTCAGTAACCCGTAGTAATTCTAGGGGAGAAAGTTCCGAGAACAAGAAAGTATCAACAGGATAAAAGGAGGTGCAGATTTGCCTAGTGACAAATCGGCCAGAGTTTCAGAAAGAAAAAGTTTAAGAAATAAACCAATTGTGGCATCTACACGCACGCTGATCAAGAAAGCCGAGTCCCTAATCGAACAGGGTGATATTGAAACCTCTGTAGAAGCAACTAGAGATGCTCTCCATCATCTGGACAAGGCTGCAACAAAAGGGGTTATACACAAAAATAATGCCGCAAGACGAAAATCTCGCTTGGTATCCAAACTCAACAAACTTCAATCCCCATAGTAACTATGGACCCCAAAGATATACCTGCTAAGCCCCCTGTTCAAGATTCAGCCGGACTGATCAAACGACATCGGTGGTCCGGGCTTTGGATGGGCTGTGCTAGCGGATGGGGCTTGGCTTGGTTATTATGGGGCATACCATTAGGCCTATTCCCTCTGTTTCTGGGCATTACAATGGAAGTCATTGCCAGACGTCGTCTACCCGAAAATGCAGATCCTAAAACCAGAAATCACCGATGGTCAGCATTCTGGAATGGTGTGGTTATAGGAATGGGTTTGGGATGGATACTCGTTCCAAAAGTAGAAGGTAATTCTTCAACTATAATCATAATGGGCTGCTTCCCTATAATTTTGGGGGCAATAATGGAAATAATAGGCCACCGCAGGATAGACAAAGGAGACTAATTCACATCTGATTCAACACTTGTCCTTGAAAATTTCTGATACTGGCTTGTAGATGATATGGAAAACTGCTAATATGCTGAGCGTTATAAAGGTGTAACACTAATTATATTATAGTGTGAGAGGTACGGTAATTTGTCAAAAATCAATGTCGCTATCATAGGAGCAGGCAACTGTGCTTCTTCTCTAGTCCAGGGAGTTTATAAATACCAAGAAACTGCAGAAGATGAATTCATCCCCGGGCTTATGAACCCGACCTTGGGAGGCTATCACATATCCGACATAAACTTTGTGGCAGCTTTCGATATAGACAACAACAAAGTCGGCAAGGACCTATCAGAGGCAATATTCACTTCTCCAAACAATACCGTCAAATTCACAGAAGTGCCAAACATGAATGTTCCAGTAGAGAGAGGTATGACACATGATGGATTGGGTAAATACCTGTCTCAAGTTATCGTCAAGGATTCCAGTTCCACCGCAGATATAGTAAACATTTTGAAGGAACGAAAAGTAGATGTGGTAATCAACTACTTACCAGTTGGTAGTGAAGAGGCTACAAAATGGTACGTTGAACAGGTCTTGGCTGCCGGCTGTGGCTTCGTAAATTGCATACCAGTTTTTATTGGCAGAGAAGACTATTGGCAAAAACGATTTCAAGACAAGAATCTCCCTATAATTGGTGACGATATAAAGTCACAGTTCGGAGCAACTATAACGCATAGAGTCTTGACGAGATTAATGAGGGAAAGAGGAGTGAAATTAGAAAGAACTTATCAGCTAAATTTCGGTGGTAACACCGACTTTTACAATATGTTAGAACGAGAAAGACTAGAATCCAAGAAAATCTCCAAAACCAATGCGGTTACTTCTCAATTAGATTACGATCTGGGTGCCGAAAACGTCCATGTAGGCCCTAGTGATTATGTCCCGTGGCTAGAAGATAGGAAATTTTGCCACATACGTATGGAGGGTCGCACATTTGGCGATGTACCCATAAACTTAGAACTGAAATTGGAAGTTTGGGATAGCCCTAACTCAGCTGGAGTAGTGGTAGACGCGGTAAGATGTTGCAAGATAGCACTGGATAGAGGAGTTGGAGGCAACTTGACTGGCCCTTCTGCCTATTTCATGAAATCCCCTCCAATACAATATTCTGACGACGAAGCTCGCCAGATGGTTGAAAATTTTGTGGATCAGAACTAATAAACTCTAGTTTTTGGAATCGGGGTAATCCCAAATGAAAATCGGCCTAGTTTCCCCCTACGACTACGCTTATCCTGGGGGCGTTATGGCACACATCTATCATCTAAAACATGGCCTAGAAAACTCTGGCCACCAAGTTAAAATTGTTGCACCTCTATCCGGTCCTCCTCCCGATTATTCTAGTAATCCAGGCCTGATCCCTCTGGGTAAATCAGTGCCGGTACCTACTGGTGGATCTACCGCTCGTATATCTTTATCCGTATGGTTGCAACCTAAAGTCAAAGAGTTGCTTAACCAGGAGGGGTTCGATGTTATACATTTGCATGAACCACTGGCCCCTATAATACCTCTACTTGTTCTACATCTATCTCAATCGGTTAATGTTGGGACTTTCCATGCATTCCACGGTAGCAGCAAAACCTATTTTCTTAGCAAGTATTTTCTTAGAAAATGGCACAATAAACTAGATGGTAGAATCGCCGTATCACAACCAGCTTTAGATTTTGTGAATAAGCATTTCCCTGGAACCTACGAAGTTATACCCAATGGCATAGATTTCAATAGATTTGCGAACCCTAAGAGGAAGATAGAAGATTACCAAGATGGCAAATTAAATATATTGTTTGTAGGCAGAATGGAAAAGCGCAAAGGATTAAAATATTTGTTAGGAGCGTACGCTAAATTCAAATGGGAACATCCAAATAGCCGACTTATAGTGGTCGGACCAGGAAATCCTGAACCTGACTGTTACAGATTAATTGCTGAACGCAATATAGAAGACGTCGTCTTCGTCGGTGGAGTGTCTTCGGAAGATCTGCCTAGATATTATCAAACAGCAGATATATTTTGTTCCCCAGCAACCAGTGGGGAAAGTTTCGGCATTGTATTATTGGAAGCAATGGCATCTGGTAAACCTATAATAGCCTCTAATATAGAGGGATATTCTTCGGTAATGTCCAATGGGTATGAAGGACTCTTGGTTCCACCGAAAGATGAAGAGGCGCTCACAGAAGCCTTGTTGAATCTAGCAAAAGATCCATCCCTAAGAGAAACACTTGGCACCAATGGACTCTTGAAAGCACCAAATTATGATTGGTCAGTCATAACAGAAAAAATCTTGGATTACTATGATTTATCCTACAAAAATAAGTTCGGGAATGGCAATATTACTTAGAATACTACGAATGTAGTCTTTGTTATTTTAATAAATTATGATGAAGTCTTGGCAAGAATATAGAGAACTTAGCAGGTCCTTTCTTTCAAACTATGTAGAAAGGCCAATTGCGCGACTTTTTAATCGGCTTGGCTTCTCCCCTAACAAGATAACCGTCCTTGGGTTAATACTTAATATAGTTACAGCTCATCAAATCATCGTTGGCAACTTCTTTCAATCTGGCATTCTACTTGTCATCGCTAGTTCATTAGACATGGTTGATGGATCACTAGCCAGAATGCAAAATAAAGTCACCAAATCGGGAGCATTGCTAGATTCGTACGTAGACAGGTTGTCCGAAGCTCTCATATTTTTTGGTTTATTGATTTACTACTCGAATCATCACACAGAAACATACATAATATTCTTGATCTACATATCTGTTGTAAGTTCATTTATGGTGAGCTACCTAAGGGCACGAGGTGAAGGTTTAGGGGTAGACTGTAAGGTTGGATTTATGACCAGGCCTGAAAGGATACTAGTTATGACCTGTGGCCTTTTGTTGAATCAAGTTGTAGTCGCACTAATTATAATTGCTGTTTTGTCTACAACTACTTCTTTACATAGATTTTGGCATATCAAGAACAACCTGGATTAACCAGTCATGGTTTTCAGATAATATCTGTGATATATCCAGTATCCCTGAGACAATTAGCAATATCAGTCTTAAACCCTGATTATCAACAATCAACCCGTTAATCAGATATAGAAGATTTAAGATAAGCCCGTAATAACGGGGTTAGCTCTCCATCTAATACCCCAGAAGTATCAGAGGTTTCGTACCCACTTCTATGATCCTTTATCATTTTGTACGGATGCAAAACATAGCTTCGTATCTGATTGCCCCACCCTGCAGCAACATGTTCACCTTTCAATTTAGCCTGTTCATCATCCCTCTTCTTTGATTCAAGCTCCATGAGTCTCGCCCTCAGAACTTTCATGGCATATTCCTTATTTTGAAATTGGGAACGTTCGTTTTGACAACTAACCACAATACCAGTCGGATTATGAGTTATCCTCACTGCTGTAGAATTTTTCTGTACGGATTGACCCCCATGTCCACTAGCTTTAAAAACATCTATTCTTATATCATCTGGGTTTATGACGATATCTATTTTATCGTCTGCCTCGGGTAAGACCTCTATCAACGCAAATGATGTATGCCGTGCATGATCAGAATCGAAAGGTGATATGCGCACTAACCTGTGGACACCTCGGTCGGCTCTTAGATAGCCGTAAGCATATTTGCCTTCAACGCTTATGTAAGCGCTCTTAATACCAGCTTCGTCGCCGGGTGAGGTATCTATAATACTAGCAGTATATCTTGCCCTCTCAGCCCATCTCAAATACATTCTGAGAAGCATTTGGGCCCAATCCTGAGACTCAGTGCCTCCAGCACCGGCATGAACTGCCAATATAGCATTTCTGTCGTCATTTGGCCCTGAAAGGAGTAAATCAAATTCCCTGTCGGACAATTCTTGATCAATATCACTAATGTCTGAGGTTAGAGAATCTATAAGTGAATCGTCTTCTTCGTCCAGTGCCAATTGCGCTAGTTCTCTTAAATTATTTGATCTATCAGCCAAACCAGTCCAAACTTGAATCACTTGCTTCAATTCAGAGAGTTCCATCATTATAGATTGGGCTAGTTTGGAGTCATCCCAAAAGCTTGGATCACTTGCCTGCATTTCAATGTCTGATATTTTAGTTCGCTTTCCAGATACGTCAAAGTCGCACCATAATATCAGAAATACGATCAACTAACTCTTGTGATCGAGCATTCAAGTCTTGCATACAAAATCTCCCTTTTCTCAACGAAATCTTTAAGGGCTTAAACAAAAATATTATTTACCATTAAGATACATCCTTAGGAATGCGCCAGTCAAATTTTTGGTGAATACAAACAGGAGAAAGTAATGGCAGTAACACCCCTTGCCTATCTATTAACATATCTGTAGACTAGCGAACTAATTAATATGACCATAAATGATTCTGACACCAATAAAGAATTGAAGTTTCTTCGTGAGCGAATGCGCCACTCCGCAGCTCATATAATGGCTGACGCCGTGTTGAAACTATTTCCAAATGCCAAACTTGCCATAGGTCCGCCCACAGAAGACGGTTTCTATTATGATTTTCAATTGGAAAAACCATTCACACCAGATGACTTGGATGATATACGTAAATATATCAAAGAAGTCATAAGTATGGAGTTACCATTCGCACCCACTAACATCACCCGAGAAGAAGCATCATCTATGTTTTCAGATCAACCATTCAAACTAGAAATCATTAATGATATACCAAGTGATGAAAGTATAAGCATATATAGTCACGGACACTTCTCCGACCTTTGCAGGGGCCCTCATTTAGAACACACAGGACAAATTATAGCCTTTGAATTATTGAGTGTGGCCGGGGCCTATTGGCACGGAGATGAAAAAAGGCCAATGCTACAAAGAATCTATGGCACAGCGTTTGAATCCCAAGAGGCCCTGCAAGATCATCTACTGAAACTTGAAGAAGCTCAAAAAAGAGATCATCGAAGACTCGCAAGAGAATTAGATCTTCTATCTTTCCACGAGCAATATGGACCTGGGTTAGCATATTGGCACCCTAAGGGCGGACGAATCAGAACCATTATAGAAGATTTCTGGCGCAAAGAACATTTTAGAGCAAATTACGAAATAGTTTATTCTCCACACATAGGACGCTCTGCTCTTTGGGAAACAAGTGGCCATCTGAATTTCTATACAGAAAATATGTATTCACCTATGGATATAGATGGACAAGATTATTATGTTAAACCGATGAACTGCCCCTTCCACATACAGATATATAAGAGCTCTCTCAGAAGTTATAGAGAACTTCCTATAAAATTAGCAGAACTGGGAACCGTATATCGTTACGAAAGGTCAGGTGTACTACACGGTTTATTAAGAGTACGAGGATTCACACAGGACGATGCCCATATATTCTGCACTCCATCCCAAATCAAAGAAGAAGTAGAAAAGTGTGTGGATTTTATGCAATTCTTTCTGAATTCATTTGGGTTCACAGAGTTTCGGGTATATTTGTCCACACGAGATAAAGGTGGAAAGTTCGCTGGGTCTCTTGAGGACTGGGACATGGCCACAAATGTACTAAGGGATGTGATCAAAGAACATAATCTACCTTATGAAGAAGATGAAGGGGGTGCCGTGTTCTATGGGCCGAAAATTGATGTGAAGATGGTAGATGCCTTGGGTAGAGAATGGCAATGTACTACTATACAATTTGATTTTAACCTACCCGAACGGTTTGACGTAAGTTACATCGGCGAAGACGGACAAGAACATAGACCGTATATGGTACACAGGGCTCTCTTAGGATCAATAGAACGCTTCTTTGGTGTATTAATAGAGCATTACTCAGGGGCTTTCCCCACGTGGCTTTCTCCCGTACAAGCCATAGTTATACCAATAGCAGATAGGCACCTAGAATACGCAGAAAAAGTAGCCATTAGACTGCGTTCCAAGGATATAAGAGTAAATGTTGACAAAAGAACTGACAGAATGAACGCTAAAATTAGGGATGCTCAAATGCAAAAAATACCCTACATGCTAATTGTGGGTGACAGAGAAGTAGAATCCGACGAGGCTTCGCTAAGAACAAGATCAGGTGAAGATCTAGGTAGCAAAACTGTAACTGACATTATGGATGTAATAGAAGAATCCGTCACCAACTTGACCTAGTTTCCAAAAAACCATTCTCAATCCAGTAACTGTAGGTTAGCATAACCTAACAACAAATTCCTGACCCCCCCATCAGCCTTAAATGCAACCGTTACTTGGTAATCATACCCAATAGCAGTACATGACACGACTATCCCATCTCCAAATCTATCATGCCTAACTTTTTGTCCGACTTCCATGGGGCTTGTCTCTGTGGCATGGTCCGATAAATCGGAAGCGCCAGATTGTTTTATTACATCCGTCACCACCGAACCAATAGGAATGGATCGGCTTGAAAAATGCGACATTAACGCACTTGGTATATCCATCAAAAACCTAGAGGCAACGTTGCTGACTCCATTACCCATATATCCTCGTCTAAATGAACGAGTGATGTATAAACATTCCTTTGCCCTGGTCATACCCACATAAAAAACTCGTCTTTCCTCTTCCATTTGATCCGCATAATCAAAAGATCTTATATGAGGCAATAAACCTTCTTCTAACCCTACTATAAAAACTGCCGGGAATTCTAAGCCTTTCGCCTGATGCAACGTAATGAGTGCAATGGAATCTTGGGAATCATCAAGAGAATCTATGTCTGATACCAACGCTATCCCTTGCAAAAATTCAATAAATCTATCCTCAGGATCAACATTTTGAAATTTATTAGCAGTCACCTTTAATTCTTCTATATTATCCATTCTTTCGGTCCCTTGGTCTCCTTGATCTTCCAGGTAAACTCGATATCCGGTCATTTCAAGAATTAGATTTATAATACTAGTAGGATCTAATCCATCACTGTCATGAATAAGATTTGTTACGAGGTCAACAAATTTTGATATTACCCTATGTGATCTACCACTTCTCTTGGAATCTTCGACAAATTTTGCATTAGCAGCAAGCTCCATAGCTGCATATATGGATATTTTGTTTTTATCTGATAACTCCGCAATTTCATCAATTGTTTTTTGACCGATACCTCTCGGCGGGGTGTTAATTATTCTCAACAAACTAACATTATCATGCGGATTCACAATCACCCTTAGATATGCTATTAAATCTCTGACTTCCTTACGTTGATAAAACCTGAGACCACCAATCAATTTATATGGTATGCTATTCCTCAAGCATCCCTCTTCAAGTGCACGTGACTGTGAATTGACTCTATACATAACAGCGAAGTCATTATATAAGTAACCCCTCTCAACTCTTAATCGATTGATCTCTTTCATAACTAATTGAGCTTCTTCTTCTGGGTTATAGGCCTCACCCACAAATATTGGATCCCCTTTAGGATTACTAGTTGTTAACTTTCTTTCTATCCTCTGAGTGTTCTGTGATATAACCCCGTAAGCTCCGTCAAGTATTGTTGAGGTAGATCTATAATTTTCGTTCAGACTTATCACTTTACATTTCGGATAATCTTCCTGAAACGAAAGTATATTTCTAATGTCAGCGTTCCTCCAAGAATATATTGATTGATCTGGGTCTCCAACTACACAAATGTTTTCGCGTTTCCCGGCTATTTTGGTTGCTAAATTGTATTGAGCCATATTCGTATCTTGAAATTCATCTATCATTAGATATTGATACCTGTCTTGATATTTTTTCAATATAGAAGGGTTGTTGTTGAACAACAAGTTAGTCTTCAATAAAAGATCGTCAAAATCCACTCCTTTGCTTTGTTCTAACAAATTTTGATAACTTTTGTAGACCACTTCTATTATCCTGTCCATCGGATTACCAGTTTGAGCATTATAATTATCTGAAGTAATCAATTTACTCTTACTAGATGAAATGATGTCTAATATAGCTCTATTGGAAAAACGCTTAGGATCTATTTCCGATATTTCCATGGCTTTGGTCACAAGTGTAAGTTGATCATCCCTGTCATATATGACAAAGTCTTTTGCCAATCCCATGAGACTACCATCTAAACGAAGAATCAAAGAACATAAGGAATGGAATGTAGAAACCGTAAAATCTCTCTGGTTCGGAACGTGACCCAACAAACCCAAGGAATCTCCGAGTTCATCTGATCCAAACAACCTTTGTCTCATCTCAGATGCAGCCTTATTTGTAAACGTAACGGCAGCAATATTGTAAGGACGTACTCCACACTGATTTATCAGATGTGCTATACGATGAGTTATTACTCGAGTTTTACCACTACCTGGGCCAGCCAAAATAAGAACAGGGCCAGACACGTATTCGACAGCTTCCTTCTGTTCCTTGTTCAGTGACACCTTTATGTTGGATTCCATAGTTAAATTATACAACAAGTCCACGCCAAATTAGGTCCGTATCCCCCTTGAAAACCATCAAAATTAGTGTGTATTCATGGACTTAATACCAATGCAATTGCTATACTGACAATAGCGACAACAATCATGTTGAGAGGTTTTAATGGCTGATGTACAACCGTTTAGAGGGTTAAGGTATCGAACCGAGGATTTGGGAAAAGAATTATGTCCACCATATGATGTAATATCCAGTGATGAACAGTCAGCATTATACGAATTGAGCCCAAATAACGCCATAAGACTCGAACTAGGCATATCAGATGCCTCAGATTCAGACTCTGACAACCGGCACACCCGAGCTGGCACATTATTGGCAGACTGGCTCAGCCGAGGCGTCTTAATTAGAGATCATGCTCCTAACATTTACGTTATCAGAGAAAACTTTAACCATGAGGGAATTCAAAAAAGTAGAAGATCTATATTCGCAAGGGTCCGTCTGGAAGAATTCGAGAGGGGCATTGTTCTTCCACATGAAGAAACCTCTTATGGCCCTAAAAGAGACCGCCTTGGTCTAATAAAAGAAACTAATGCTAATCTTAGCCCTATAATGGGTATTTACAGGGATAATACAGGAAACATAAGCGATTTACTGAGTGAGACAATACAGCAAACACCAAATGTCTCAGCCAATTACAATCAAGGTAAAATAGAGTTGTGGACAATAGAAGATACCAAGATCAACCAACAAATTACCAACTGCCTAAAGAATACCTCCATATATCTGGCAGATGGTCATCACAGATATGAGACTTCTTTGGATTATATGAAGTATCAAAACAAACTGTCACCTCTCAATGAAAATGACCCTTGTAATTTTATATTGATGTGCCTTATAGAAATAGAGGATCCAGGCTTAATAGTCTTGCCTTACCACCGAATCATGAGGCATCTTTCAGATGCTCAGTTTGATACTATGCTGAACCTGATAAGAAGCAATTTCAAAGTCCGAGAATTTAATTTAGCGGAGATATCTGACCCTATTCACAAGATACAAATTATGCAAGGACAGGATCAATCATGTTTGGGATTAGTAGCAAATCAGACTAATACACTCTATATACTCAACCGAAACAGTGATACTGAAAATCACATCTCACCACTGGAAAAGTGCATGACCCAATTTCTTGGCAAACAAGTGATAGAGCCTGTAGTAGGAAGCCAACAAGAAGCAGTTGAAAAAGGGATGCTTACTTATACTCATGACTCCGACGAATTGAAAAGCCTCGTTCTCACCGGCGAGTGGCAATCTGGATTTGTACTACCGCCTTTGTCATTAGACTTGTTTGAATCTGTTGTTAGTGATGGACAGAGGTTGCCAATAAAGTCAACTTATTTTAGCCCAAAACTACCAACTGGTTTAGTTATAAATCAATTAATATGATCTCTGCAACACATCCTCACATCCATTACAAACTAACAATATTTGGTTAGAAAACCGATGACAAGGATACAATATTGGATATAAGAGATAACTCAATAGTAACTAGACTAGTAACCCTAAGGGTAGAAATAAACAAATACAATTACTTGTACTACGTATTAGATAGGTCTGAAATATCCGACGAAGCATACGACCAATTAATGCAGGAATTGAAAAGTATAGAGAGCAAATATCCAGATCTTGTTACGGAAGATTCACCAACGCAAAGAGTAGGCGCTGCTCCGTCTACCAGATTCACAGAAATAAACCACCCAATACCATTACTCAGCTTAGGAAATGTTTTCAATACAGCGGATTTAGAAAATTGGTACACAAGAACTTGCCATTTACTCGGCCAAGACACGTTCGAAATAGTATGTGAACTTAAAATGGACGGCCTTGCCGTGGCACTCACGTACGAAAACGGAATACTAAAACACGGCTCAACACGAGGTGATGGTTTTCATGGCGAAAACGTCACCCAGAATCTGCGGACCATAGGATCAATTCCTTTGTCCATACCAGATAATACAAATGGAACTTTAGAAGTACGTGGTGAAGTGTACTTCCCATTGTCGTCATTCACTGAAATGAACAGGAAAAGGGAACTGGAAAATCTTACCCCTTTCTCTAATCCAAGGAATTCGGCCTCAGGTTCGTTGCGCCAACTAGACCCTACGATCACTAACCAAAGGCCCCTGGACATTTTTATCTATGGATTAGGTTACTCCGACGGAATAAACACACCAAATAACCACTGGGATACGATGGGATTCCTTCAAGAATTAGGATTCAAGATAAATCCGAACAATCTACACTGTACCCATTTATCAGAAGTAAAAGAATATTATGACTACTGGTTGGCCAACAGAGAGACTCTAAATTATGCAACTGATGGAATTGTCGTAAAAGTAAATGAATTTGAACAGCAAACACACCTGGGCAATGTTTCCAGAGAACCCAGGTGGGCAGTAGCATATAAATTTCCTTCCGAACAGGCTATCACTAGATTAACTGATATTGGTATAAATGTTGGAAGAACTGGATCATTAAATCCGTATGCGATATTGGAACCGATCTCGGTAGGTGGCGTTACTATAAAAACTGCTACTTTACACAACGAGGATTATATAAAAGAAAAAGATATTCGTATCGGAGACTGGGTAATTATCCAAAGAGCCGGAGAAGTGATCCCTCAGATAATCAGCCCAGTCGTGCAAAAACGCACCGGAGGAGAACAGAAATTCTCATTACCTACAAATTGCCCAAAATGCAACTCTAAGGTAATCCGTAAACCTGAAGAGTCAATGTATTACTGCACAAATTATAACTGTATTGGTCGAGCTTTAGAAAAGATTAAGCATTTTGTTTCCAAAGATGCTATGGATATAACAGGCATGGGAGAAAAACTCTGTGAGAATTTATTAACCGCCAATCTAATTCGTGACATATCCGACATATACACAATAACTGCTGACGAAATCATGAAGTTAGATAAAATTGCTGAGTTGAGTGCAAACAAAATCATAGACTCTATAGAAAAAAGTAAGACCAGACCATTATCTAGGATAATATTTGGATTGGGCATTTTACATGTAGGATCACAAGTTGCCGAAACCCTAGCGTCCCAATATCTCAGTTTGGAGAAACTTAGTAAAGCAGATAAACAATCACTTTTGCACTTGCCAAATGTAGGGACTAAAATAGCGGACAGTATAACTGACTATTTTTCACAAACTAAAAATATGGATATAATACGCTCACTTGAGATTTCTGGATTGAGCCTCCGCCAATCAGATGAGAATACGGAATCTTTGCCATTCCATGGTATGCGTTTTGTTTTGACTGGTAGATTGGAAAATCTCACAAGATCCGCAGCAGAACACAAGATATCTGTTCTGGGTGGAGTGATCACTAACAACGTAACCGGTAATACGGATTTTGTCCTGTCTGGCAAAGACCCCGGCAGCAAATTACAAAAGGCACTCAATCTAGAGATTCGAATTCTGTCCGAAGAGGAGTTTCTCTATATGATTGACACCTATTAAGTATTTCAGCTTCGGATCAAAAGTAGCTGGCTCACGCACATTGAGAAATGAAACATGAAAATAATAATTGGAATAGGTAATCCAGATAGCAAGTATGAGAATTCCAGGCATAACGCCGGTGTTATCTGTTTAGATGAAATATCAAGAACTACAGGAATAACATTCTCGGAAAAGAAAGATCTAGCCTCGATCGGCCGCGGCTACATAAATAACGAAACTGTAATATTAGCCAAATCTAGATCCTACATGAATAATAGTGGAGACACGATAAAATATTTACGCGACAGGTTCGGTATTGAGGTTGTAGATCTATTAATAATATACGATGATATGGACCTACCCTTGGGTAAAATTAGAATAAGAACTTCTGGGACACACGGAGGACATAAAGGTATTGAATCTATTATAAATGCTCTGGGCACTTCCAATATACCCAGGTTGCGGGTGGGCATCGGAAGACCTGAATCCGAAGACGATAGTATTCTCCATGTTTTAGGAGCATTCAAAAAAGAAGAAAAGTTGCTTTTAGCAGAAACATGCGGAACTGTAACCGAGGCCACATTGAACATACTAAAGCATGGTATAGAATGGTGCATGAACCGATACAATTAAACAATGTTGACACCTCTAAGCGTAGATGATAATCTTTTTGTAGAACATGTGTTCCATTATTAGTATATAGATGTCTAACAAAAAACTTAAACCAAGGCAATATGAGATATTGGAATTTATAAAACAATTCCGAGATATCAAAAGGTACCCTCCAGCAATACGGGATATTCAATCCGCATGTAAACTAAGTTCTACTTCTGTCGTAGATTATAATCTTAAAATACTAGAGAAGGCCGGTTATATAAAAAGAGACAAAACCGTATCCCGAAGCATAGAAATAGTACAATCGGATAGTTCAGATAATACTATAGCAGTACTAGGTTATATAGCAGCTGGAGAGCCTCTTCCTCTTCTCACAGAAGATCATTGGGGGTCGATAGAGCCACTGGAGATGCTAGATTTACCAAAAGCATTCCTCAAGGATAACAGTGAAGCTTATGCCTTAAAAGTTAAAGGCACGTCAATGATAGACGCGTTGGTTGATGATGGGGATATTGTAATCATCAAACCAATTCACACAGTCCGAGATGGAGACATGGTAGTTGCATGGTTACAAAGAGAAAATGCCGTTACGCTTAAGCGTCTGTTTCGTGAACCTGATCGAGTAAGATTGCAACCAGCGAACGTTAATATGCTCCCGATATATGTAGACCCTGAAAACATACAAGTCCAAGGCAAAGTAATCGCGGTTATAAGAAAAACTGAGTAGCAGATCAAATGACCTTGAAAAATATCTGCCCAGAGAACTGGGTACTAAAATACCAATTGGAGTCTATTTAATGGCTAGAGGAAAAACCTACTGGATGGTTGCTAGTTCCTTGAAAAATTTCAATATCACTAAAGATATGGGGTTTAGATCTCAAGGTTTGATGTCAAGGCAACGAAGAAAAGCTCAAAGAATGGAACCGGGTGACAGATTAGTGTTCTATATAACCGGTATAAGAAAATTTGGCGCAACTGCCACTGTAATATCCAAGTGTATTGAGGATCACTCCCAAGTCTGGGAAAGTGAGGGAAAACCTGAAGATTTCCCATGGAGAGTTGCAATCAAACCGGAAGCGGTGTTGAATGAGGAAGATTTCTTAGATGCCAATCAAATAGGCCCTAGAATGGAGCATGTTAAAAAATGGCCGCCGGAATATTGGCCCTTAGCTTTCCAAGGCAATTTACATATACTTCCTAAAGCAGACCTTGAGTTCTTGGAACAAGAAATGGTCAAAATATTGTCTAAAAGACCCGTTTAATGAATACATCCATTAAGCAAAACACAAAATTCATTGTGGGATAAACCTATATATGAGAATGACAAAATCATTTATAAGAACCCTGCGCGAAGATCCAACAGAGGCAGAAAGCAACAGTCATAAACTGATGTTGCGTGCCGGTATGATCAAGCAAATTGCCTCCGGCATATATAGCTATATGCCGATTTGCTGGAAATCTATTCGAAAAATTGAATCCATTATCAGGGAAGAGATGGATCTTGTTGGAGCACAAGAATTAAGAATGCCCACCTTGCATCCAATGGATATATGGGAAAAGTCGGGAAGAGTAGAAGCAATGGGGGAAACCTTGTTTAGATTGTCAGACAGGAGAGAAAGAGATCTAGTAATTGCTCCCACACATGAAGAAGTAATAACTATGATGGTTAAAGAATACTCTCAAAGTTATAGAGATTTACCACTTATCTTGTATCAAATTCAAACCAAATTTCGAGATGAGGCTAGACCTCGTGCAGGACTCCTGAGAGTAAGGGAATTTGACATGAAAGACGCCTACAGTTTTCATGTCGACGAAGACAGTCTAGACGAAGATTATCAAAAAATCGCAAAAGCATATTCGAATATATACTCCCGTTGTGGAGTCCCTGCAATACAAGCGGAAGCCGATAGCGGAGCAATAGGTGGCAAGGATTCACATGAATTTATACTACCCGCCGAAACTGGAGAAGATACCGTTTTCATATGCGATCATTGTGGTTATGCAGCAAATATTGAAAAAGCCCAAAGCGTAAAACCCAAGCCCACGATAGATGTTGAGGCAAACATTGAAGAAATATATACACCTAGCATAAAAACAATAGACCAATTAACTTCACACTTGGCAATAGCCGACTATAACACACTGAAAACAGTCCTTTACAATTCAGATGGAGAAATAGTACTAGTAACATTGAGAGGAGACCTAGAAGTAAATGAGGTCAAATTGAAGAATCTTTTGCATTCACATGTGTTGCAACTTGCAACTGAAGAAGAATCAATTAATGCTGGCCTGCACCCTGGTTACGTATCTATCTTAGGCATAAAAAACCTTACTACTGTGGCAGATAATTCAATAAGTTTGGGAGCAAATTTCGTGGTGGGAGCAAATAAACCAGATTATCACTTGACCAATGTGAACTACCCCAGAGATTTTACTCCTACGTTAATGGCAGACATTGCTACTGCTCAAGATAGTCACGCTTGTATACACTGTAACAACCAACTAAGAAGTTGTAAGGGGATAGAAATAGGACATATTTTTAAGCTCGGTACGTTCTATGCCGACCAATTCGATGCATCATTCTTGGATCAACACGGCGCTCAGCGAGATATCATCATGGGATGCTACGGAATAGGAATAGGGCGGTTGTTGGCAGCTTCTATAGAATGTAACAATGACGAAGATGGCATAATATTCCCCAAATCAATAGCCCCCTACCAAGTACATTTGCTCGCGTTGAATACTCAAGATGAAGACGTTACAAAAGTCGCCACGTCGATATATAATGATATGCTCGCGAAAGGAATTGAAGTGCTCTATGACGACAGACCAGAAACAGCAGGTGTAAAGTTCAAAGACGCAGACTTATTAGGATTCCCATTCAGAGTAGTAGTAAGTAATCGAAACCTCAAGGAAGGCGCCGTAGAACTCAAAAACCGAGCATCAAAATATACAAGCCTACAGACCATAGAATCTTTAGTTTCAGTTGTAGAACAATTAATAGCCAGCTGAAGCTACGTTAGCAATCGACACTGGTAGCTCCACAAGCCCATAGTTATGATGCATTTATAGAACTAAAGGATCGTTTCAATTATTAGTCTGAAACACCCTTTCCTTTAAGATAATCTATTGCGTCTTGAACCTTTAACAAGGTCTCAGCATCTTCATCAGATATTTCTACCGGATTCTCATCTGTACTGAATTCATCTTGAAAAGCTAGAATTAAATCCACCAGATCCAGAGAGTCCGCTTCTAAGTCTTCAGTAAAAGACTTCTCAGGGGTCACAGACGCCTCATCTACTCCTAATCTTTCCGCCACAATAGTTTGTACACGTTCTAAAACAGTAGCCACCGGTTCCTCCTATAAAATAACTAAACTTAATTTACAATACTAGGTATTAATTTTATCAGACTCAAACACAGAACCCAAAACACCATTTATGAATTTAAATGAACTTTCTCCTCCATACATTTTTGCAAGTTCAACCCATTCGTTTATAACCACTTTAGGTGGGGACAATTGCCAGAGCATTAATTCATATATTGCCATACGCAAAACATTTCGTTCAATTATCCCTAGTTGAGAAACGGGCCAAGCTGGAGCAAATTCAGATATAGTAGTGTCAATGATGATTTTGTTCTCCAAAACACCCTCTATTAGGCCAACCGTAATAAAGACAATTTCTTTAGACACGCCTTCGTCTTCAAAGTATCTATCTTTGATCTGGTCCAGTGGATGATCAACGCTATCCAATTCATATAAAACTTTCAGGGCCATAGTCCTAGCCTGCCGACTATCACTCGCTGAACCAAGTCTAGATGTTTCTATAGGTTTTGCCAATAAAGTATCTCCCTTATGCAGTGATGGCAATTACGAATACAAATTAACATATAATAATTGCAGTGAGCATTACACTCTACTCTACCAACGAATTGATGTTCTCCAATTGTTCTATATTCGTTACGTCTGTATCTGGTGATATGCGAGTCACCATTCCAGATAAAGCCTTGCCTGGCCCAATTTCATAAATCGATTGGACTCCGCCTGTTGCCACCATATACTTTACGGAGTCTCTCCACCTTACCGGCGAACACAAACTGTCGCTAAGTTCTGATTTTATTTCTTCGCTATTGGTCAATGGTAACCCAGTAGAATTAGCTACTATCGGTATTCGTGGATCACTTATAACTACATTGTTTATTGCCATATCCAATCCTTCTTGAGCCGGCTTCATAAGCCGAGAATGAAAAGCTCCTGCTACCGGCAGTGGAATAGCTCGCCTCGCACCTCTTTCTGTAGCCAAGGTAACAGCTTTATCAATGGCTTCAGACGTACCGCTTATAACAGTTTGACCTGGGGCATTTAGATTCGATATCTCTGTACCAGTCTCTGAACAAATATCTTCTATAACGGAATCTTCCATTCCTATCAACGCTGCCATTCCTCCACTATTCAACTCAGCCGCATATTGCATTAATCTGCCTCGTTCTCTAACCAATAATGCAGCGGCAGAAAGACTCATAGAATTACTAGCGATCAACGCCGTATACTGTCCTAAACTATGCCCAGCTACAAAAGACGGAGAAGGCATGAGATCTCCTAATATTTCCTCCATTGCCCTTAAACAAGCTATGCTCATAGTTAATATGGCCGGTTGAGTGTTCATAGTGTTTTTCAAATCCTCTTCTGGTCCTTCGAACACTATTTTTGACAGATTTATGCCAAGAGCTTCGTCAACTTCATCAAATACCAACTTGGCTGCTTTAGATGAAGCCACCAAATCCAATCCCATACCTACTTGCTGAGCCCCTTGGCCAGGAAATACAAATGCACATCTTGCATCATTCACAGAATTGTTACTCAAAGCGCACCTCTACTATAAAATCTGAAAACCTTTAATTGTTTTCCGAACCAGTTGGTGTCTCAGTCTTTGTTATTACTTCTCTGCCATTGTAATACCCACAGGAGGAACACATATGATGCGGTCTTACGGGATTTTGGCATTGATGACACCTGCTGACGGAAGGTGTTTTCATAACATAAGAGGATTGTCGATTGCCTCTTCTAGCCCTAGTTCTCTTTTTCTTCGGTAAAGCTCCCATACTAATGACTCCATTTAAATATCTTCTTTTACTCCGAGAAAATTCCTTAGTGGACTCCATCTAACATCACCTTTGTCCACACAGAAACATTTATTAATATTCAGATTAATACCACAAATACCACAAAGACCGGCACAGTTTTCTCGACAGAGTGGATTAATAGGAATGTTTATAATAGCATATTGCCTTATAGTTTCGGTAAGATCAAGTGTATGATCCCCATCCAGTGTAAATTTACCCTCTTCAATATCCAATTTGTCTTGTTGATTTAGATCTAAATTGTTTCCCATATCTACAGTTTGGAGGTATTCTTCACTAAACTCGAAAGCTAACTGTCTGGCACAGAGCTCAACGCATCTACCACATTCCAACGAAACGTTAGTTTCAATCTTTCCTGAAACCCAAACTCCCTTGTCCATTCTAGTAGCAATTATATCACCACTAACGATGTCAGCTCCGACTTCAGGTATTAGTTCAAACGTCTCTGAAAAAGAATAGACGCGTTTTACTCCAACATTTTCTTTTAATAATTGAGACAGGTTAAAACGCATATCATATAGCCGCAATCAGTCATATATTACAAGCGAAAGCGATTATAAATGTCAGGAATCCTACTGTCAAGAATGATAAGAGAACTAGAGCGTACGACCTTTAAGCTCCACGGGGAAACCAGTATAATGAATATGTACTAAGCTTGAGGATACCTATGCCTAAGAAGTATGAACGTGAAATAGAAGAACTATTAACCAATAAATCAGATTCGAATACCGATAATAAACATTCAACTGTCATACAATTGGCAAAGTTAATTAACAATCGACTATCCCAAATCGGAAGTTTAACTGGTTCCTTACTATCACATCCAAGAAACAGACTGTTGACAGTATTGTTGTCAACAGTATCATTGATAGTCCTCACCACGATGCTGTCAGGTATCTTTAGCTCAGTTTTATGGATAGTGTTGATAATATTAATAATGAAATTCGGATTAAATTTACCCGACCGAACATCCCCTTACGAAAGAAGATGGCGGGGCAGGATCATTGAATCTGAACCAAAAGAGAATTTCATAAGCAAATTCACCAAAAAATTCAACACATGGAATAAGCCGTAAGAGTTGAGTTACGTTACCAACAAATCTGGATATACCAAGTCCACATTGTCAGTTATATTGCGCACTCTCCCTCGCCTCTTTCGACCTTGTAAAGTACCGTTTTGTTCCAGTCCATATATGTATCTATATTATCTCTGTTGAGTGGACCGGTGTCCCTGAGGCTTGTCATTATCTCCTCAAACGGCTCTACTCCCACTCTATCAACAAAATTGTTGAATTCTTCGGACTCCACTCGATTAGCCTGATAATATTCCAGCACCTTTTTTATAACAACTGGTACTCTTTTCGCTGGAACCTTACCTTTAGGTCTCAGCCCAATACGTGCATCCGTCTGACTGCTCATATCTTGGTAGCTACCACCAACGAACATTTCATATGCAGGTACCTGATTGCCTTTATCTCCCTTCAGGGAAGCCCCGTGAAATCCTATGTTAGCGAGGTGGTGCTGCCCGCATGAATTTGGACAGCCGCTCATTTTGATGTGCAACCTCTTGACAAGAGGGTCAGACAAATCAATTTCTTCCAAACCCTCCATTATAGCTTTCCCAAGACCCATAGAAGATGTAATACCCAATTTACAGCTGTCTGTTCCAGGGCATGAAGTAACATCTGTTATAGTGTTAACTTCACTTCCGCCAAGTGACGCTTCTTTAAGATCTTTCCAAAGTTCGTAGAGCGCTTCATTCGAAACCCATCTAAGTGCTACGTTCTGTTGCTGTGTTAAACGAACTTTGCCCAAAGAGTATCTATCTGC
>CEUS01033706.1_pt1 | contig 43391 bp, 49 predicted proteins | sample 427031 | NCBI WGS metagenome assembly CEUS01 (sample SAMEA2622837, study PRJEB7988) | marine metagenome | biome: marine biome (ENVO:00000447); feature: marine epipelagic mixed layer (ENVO:xxxxxxxxx); material: "saline water (ENVO:00002010), including plankton (ENVO:xxxxxxxx)" | depth 140 m | reverse complement strand
TTCAAACAAACACATTTTTTCAATTAAGTTATCTGTCTCTTTCATTGCTTCAACTATGGTTCTATTGTGTTTAGTTTTTGATAATGAAAGACTTCTAAGTTCAGAAAAAGTTTCTTCAACTATGGGCATATGAGAAAAGTATTCTGTTTCATATCCCATGTAATTATATTCTAAATCTTTTTCTGGTACTTCTAATGTAATTTTATCTGGTCTAGTTGGCCATTCTTTGTCAAAAATTGCTTCTTTTAAATTCAATCCTTTTCTAACCGCTTTCATCATTCTGGTCATAGATTGTTCAGCCATTCCAGAAGGAACACCTTTTCTAAAAGATTCAATATCTCTTTCTGCTGCCGCCTTTCTCATTTTAGATGCAGACATTCCTGTAACACCTTCTGCATCTGGATCTCTTTCGCCCGCACTCACAATTCTAATTGTATCAAATTCATAGATACCATGTTTAGCTTGTTTACCATTATATTGTTCTAAAAGTTTTTTAAAGTCAGCAACTCTATCACTACCAACAACCATAACTAATTGATCATACTCATTTAATTTAACTGCCGCATCAATTGCAGATCTTATATTTGGATCAGCTTGTATAGAATTTTTAAATGAAGGAAACATCTCTCTCATGTATCCCATCTTTTGTTTATTAGACAAAGGATTCTTTTTTGGATCTTGAGATTGACTTCCATAAACAAACAAATCAGCTTTAAATCTTCTAGCAGTATTACCAGCTGATTCAAGTAATTTACCGTGACCGATGGTTGGTGGATTAAATCTACCAAATACCATCACTGCTGTTTTACTTTTTGATTCACGAATCAAATTTTTGTATGTCTTCATTTTCCTTTTGCCTTTTTCTTATCACGTAACTTTTTTCGATAAGCCATAACACTTCTGGCTCTTTCATTTTCATCATCTTCATCACGAGTGGAATGAGTTTTACCTCTCCACTTCATGGCGTTGTAAGCGTCTCCTTCTGGTTGTTTTTCTATCTTACCACCAGACTTTTTAAACTTATGAATTGCCAACTGTTTTCTTAATCTTTCTATATTAGATTCTTCATCAGTTGGTCCATAACCTTTTGGAGTTACATCTGTAACTTTAAAATCTGGTTTCTTTTTAAGAGCCTTCCACTTACCATCTTTCCATTCACCTTTTATAGCATCACCTTTTTTATCAAAGTGTTTAGCAAGATGGGGTGGTAAGGACTCTAAAAAAGTTTTCATTATACTTATACTTTCCCTTGTTCTGCCGCTTGTTTAGCTTGATCAGCAGCATTTTTACCAGAAATAAAACCAGCAATAATACCAACTATACCAGTAATTGCCATAGACAATAGATTAATAACATCTTTGTCTGGAGGCCTGTTTGTTTGGATTGCGTTATAAAAATCTCCTAAAGTAATGACAAACAATAATACAATAGTACCACCTGCTAACATCATTACTATCCAATCTTTCATTTCATTTCTTGACATTATTTTTCTCCTATTTCATATTTCTATTTGTAAAAGATTTAAATCCAGTAAATCCATAATCTTTATCAGATTTATCTCTTAAAGCATTTTCTATCAAAGCTTCTTCATGGGCCTTTTCCACTTCTGGATCTTCTTTGAGTTTCTTCAAATGTTGCATTTTATCAGCACCCTTTTTATCACCCTTATGCCCTTCATCTTTTTTAATTTTAGCATTAGCATAATCTTCTTTTTTCATTCTTTTTTTGATCGCTTTATCTCTTGCTATCTTCCAATCATCAGAATCAACATCACCATCTTTATCATGGTCTGCTTTTTCTTCCAAATCAACTTCTTCTTTTTTTGGTTTTGCAAGTTCACGTCTCATCAAATTAAAAAATTCAGGAGCTTCGTCAATCATGTCCAAGAATTGTGTCAATACACTAATCAATACTTGTCTTTCTTGAACGGTTGTCATTGCTCCACCTTTTACCTTCTTCATAGCAGATTTGAAATAAGGTAAATCTTTCTTTTCTTTTATTAGTCCTGCGAGAACAAGTTGTCTCAACTTAGGAGACATTGCCTCGTCTTCATTTACCATAACTCCGTATGCCGTTTTTACTAAATCTTGCATTTTTTAGCTCCAGTTCTTTAACTCTACATTAAAATTATTTCTTGAGAACTCTAACCTATCGACTAACTTCACTGCCCCACCTTTTATTTTGTCTACTGCTACAAATCCTTCTGGGGCTGTAACTTTGTATCCCGCTCCATCACGAACAAAAGTCTGTGTTAATTGTTCCATTTTTTCTAACTTAGATACTAACATCATTTTAGCATCTATCAACATATTCATTAAACTAAAGATCTTTGTGAGATCACCTTTATTTTGTAGGAAGAACTTTAAAAACTCTACTTTTTTCTGTCTTCGTATACTCTTAGATTTATCTGTTTTTAATTTATCAATTTCCTTATCAAACTTAGTCTCTATATATTTAATCAACTCATCTATATGTCTCTTTGGATTACCTATTGTCTGTCCTACTCGTATCTTACTATTATTAAAAGTTTTAATAATCAGATTGATGTCAGATTGCTCCGCTATTGTATTTAATGTATTCGCACTTATTGTTTGAAAAGTTCTCCCTACAAGAGAAAGTATTCTTGTGATACTATCTGTATCACGTTTAGTGAATGTTGCTGTTCCAGATGCATCAGTAAACTTAGCATCTCTGAACCATACATCCCTTGTTTTGTTTAAACTACTAATATTTATATTGAAAGAAGATTTCATATCCTCCATTTTTGTACCAGTATACATTGTATGAAATACTATTCCCATTTTAGAATTTAGTATTTCTCTTGCCAATTGAGTTTTTAATGGTACTGCATAAACAATAGTGTTTGGTTGAAAAGTAACATATTGTTCCCCATCTATTGTTTTCATTGCTAAATCTTCTTTAGCAAACATCATGTCACCTTGGAGTATTCCTTTTATTCCTAATTTTGGTAAATGTTGCAATGCAACTTTTAATTTTTCACCAAGTCCTGGTGGGTGATTATTATCTATATCCTGTGGTGTGTAGTTTATCTTTGGTGTTTTATTAAAAATACTTTTAGAACCAACAAAAAATTTATTATTTTCTGGATTAATTCCTGCAAAAACTGCTGGGGCACCATCCCACTTAGTAGTTATAAAAGTATTAGTAGCAGAACTACCAGCTAGCATATCTCTAAGTGATTGAAGAAAGTTAATGGCACCTCTAGTACCTACTACTCCACCATTCAAAACCTCATCTTCTATATGTTCAAGATGAAGATTCTTTCCTTCTTTTGCTTCTTTAATTAAATGATCGCTGAAAGATTTCATGAATACTATGTGCTATGGATTTATATGATTCTTTTAAGTTATGAACTCTATCAGTTAAAAACTTCATGTACTCTGAAACTGATTTACCTCTCTGTGAAGTTTGTTTATCTGTTTCATCTAGATCTTTCAATTGTTTTCTTGCTCTTGTCATTTCATTATTCCACCATTTTTTTCTTGCTTTCTCAGGCCATTGATCAATATCAAATCCATGTTCTAATGCATTTCCCATGAATTGTGTTTGGACCATTTCAAAACCTGGTGAAACACCAATACCTTTTGTTCTCACTCCCATAGTAAAGATTGGAAATTCTGTTTTTTGTCCATTACCTAAATCTTTAATAAACTTAATTGTACCATCTTTAGCACCAGTTGCATAATCTACTTCTATTTTATCTTTTATGTTTTTCATTAAAGCCTCTTTAGCGAGACTTTTCTTTTTGTCATCTGTGTGTGTTCTAAATTGTTCATGAACACCTTCTAACAAATCTTGAGTATCATTGCCTAACATATTCATTAATGATTGCTCATTCAATTCAGCACCTCTTGGTGGAACTCCATAAACAACAGATAACTTATCTAATGCTGGATTTTTTTCTATTCCTAATATTTGATCTAATTCCATACCATGTAAAATTTCATCTTTCATGGCACTTTCCAAACCAGAATCACCTTTCATTGTTGTGATAAATCTATTAAAATGCTTTACATCTGCATCTCTCAAAGTAGAATATAAATCCATACCTTGATATGCAGCAATCTTTGATAAAACTTTTAATGAATTTTCATCTGGTCCTTCTCTTGGTGCCTTTTTCAACAATCCTTGATGATACTTTTCCATCTTTGATTTAAATTCTGCTCTACCTTCGGGTCCAAGATCTCTTTGAATATTTGATAAAAATTTTGGTACACCATTTTCATCATCTACCATAATATCAGTGTATTTACTTTTATCTGCCGCATCACCTAAAACTTCATCCGCATATAAACTGTAAGGTCTATCAACTATTTTATTAATAACAGACTGTGTATCTTTTTGAAATTGTTTTAATTTTTCAGGACTCAAAGCTTCATTAATATCTTTCCAGTAATTATTGGTATTAGTTGCTTCTTCAAATTTCTTAACTGTTTGCTCATCAACACCACGATCCCTCATACCTTGTGCAATTTTTCTTGAGACTTTATCATATCCACCATTATGAATTCTAATAGCACCATCCTTTTTTAAACTAACACCAACTCTTGTGCCGTCTGCTAATTTAACAAACATATCAGCGGCTGTTCCATGTCCTGATGTTCCCATCAAAAGATTTCCTTCATCCGTATCCCATGCAACATCTTGAATATTTTCTAATCCATGTGTGTCAATTATATTATGTGCACATGCCATACCCGCATCAACCCACTCTTTTCCGGATTTACTATTTAAAACATGGTCAGGTTGATTTACAATATTTTGTAGTTCTGCTCTAATATCATTTTCATTTCCACCTTCAAGCATTCTTTGAACTGTTCTTACTGTCATACATTCACCAGCTTGCGATACTGGGTTTCCTGCACCAATACCTCGCTCTGCTGCTTCCATTGCTCTATCTTGAGCTTGATCTCTTGTCATAGATAGAGACTCTGCAACTTTTGCAGTATCCCTTTCTTTTAATTCTTGATAATGTGGATCATCAGGAGTATTTCTTTGTAAAGGTTTTGTTGTTTCTTTTTCTGGTTGTTGTTCAGGTTCAGATTTTTCTAATGCTTTTTGTGCTAATTCATGATCTGTTTGTTTTGGTTTCTCTACTTTAGGTTTTGGTTTAGAAACTTTTTTGGGTTTTTCACTTGGCATCTTTGAAGGAGCATGTTGAAACTTACCAGGAATTTCTTTTTCTCCATGGTCATATGACGCAGAACTATCATTGTGAAATTTTTTATCTCTAGAAAGAAAAGAAATACCACCTTTATTTGGCATTGTTCCATTAACCCAATGCTCTGCTTGTTGCCTAGAAGGAAAATATTCTTTTTGTTTTACACCATTTCTCTGGCCAACCCAAGTACCACTATTACTTTGAAATACTACACCCTTTTGTAATTGTTTAAATCCTTTATGCTTTCCTTGAGTTTTTTGATCCATGTGATGATCCCATTGGGCACGATGGAACGCATGAGCATTTTTTCCAACTTGGTCCTCAGGTCTCCAAGGACCAACTGATTCATCTAACAGATCTTCAGAAAGAAATAAAGATTTGAAACTTTTCATACAACCCTATGCTTGTGATTCAGACCAACTAATCTTACCTGCCGCAAAGAATGGTGCTGATTCAGAAACACCAGAAGTATCTTGAGGCTGGACCGCTAATGTTAATAAGTCTGGGCCAGCTGGGAAAATTCCATCACCACCAAGAATACTATTACCCATTTCCAACAATGAGGAAATGTCAATTGAAGCAGATCCAGTACTTTGTTTTGTACTGTATATAGTTGTTCCATTTAATAATGTATCACCAGAACTATGTTTAATAATTTCACTCAAACTAGGATTCTGTGCTTTAATAAAAGTTAATTCACTTGGTAATGGATTTTGAATTAAAAATAATTCAGCATCTTGATTAACTGTTAAACTACAAGTCATTAGTTTTAACTGCATCCTATTAACAACTTCTCTTTCACCTAGTTTACCTGTCAAACTACTATCAACACTAGGTGCAAGTCTTATACTAACCAATGGTAATGGACGTGTTAAGTCAACTGGTAAGTTCTTTCCAGAATTAGATTCACCCAATACAAAGACTTGTCCTGACGCAATAGAATCATAAACACCACCACCAGTTGGATCAGTTGATGTTGATGGATAACTTAAATATATTTTACTAGATGCACCATCCACTTTTACTTGTGAAACATATGTTCCCGCAACTAAATCTTGATGAGATACTGCTTGACCAACAGTAGTTGCTGTCGCATCACTAGCACTACATTGAAATGAATAAACATAAACTCTAGAACCATCAAGTGTTATTTGTTCAAATTCAGATACTGCTGTTGAAGAAATGCTTCTTGATTGTCCTTGAGTAAATGCGAAAGGTTTACTTTGTCCAGTAAATTGATATGCTTTATCATCATCAAATCTTCCATCCATTATTACAGAAGTACCAAAGTGAAACAATGTTGGTGCCGTAGTTGCATTAGTTCCATTTTCAATTTCATATCTTGCTGGTAAGTTACCACTTCTAAAATAACTCTCATCCAATTTATTATTATGAATGTATTCATGTAGATATCTAATATGACCTTTATTATCTTTAAAACCATATCTAATTTTACCCGCACCATACCAAGAGTAATCAATGTAAGCCATTTGAATTTTCTTAGTATTTAAAAGAAATCCAGAAAATCCATTACCATCAGCTTGATCAAGACTCCATTCTTCTTGTGGAGTTCTAACATCTTCAGTTAAAGTTGCTTTAACCGCATTCGCAGTAATACCTCTATAAGCTGGTTGAACAATCATCTTCTGATCAGAACTAACTTGAACAACTCTATATGTTTGTCCTCTAATTACTAAATTATCATTTGCATTAACTTGAGTAGTAAAACTACAATTTTGTCCTGTGACAACTTGACTATTAGTTATAACATTAACTGTTCCTGCCAATTGCTTTGTACTACTTCTTCTAACCGCATATAGTTTTTGTCCATCAAATTCCCAGAAAAAACCATTCTGATCATCAAACATTCCTGTTCTCACAAAAGCATCTGTCCATGAATCTCTTACATAAGTTGGAAACCCTTGTGCTTTTACGTTTCCAGGTTCACCAGCCATTGTGTATGTAAAAGAAAATGGATCAGGGACTGTCGCAACAGCATGTGTTCCATTATAATAATTAAATCCAGAATCAACAACCGCATCATTAATAAGTATAGTATCTCCAACTGCTAAGTTATGCTGTTCTTGTGTCTTAACTGTCGCCGTAGCACCAGTCGCTTTAATTAATTCAGAAACAATTCTTGGTGGATTAAAATTGATAGCAACTGATGTTTGTATACCTTTACCAGATTGATATCTAAAATACTTACGAGTTTGTCTTGTTATCTTACTATTAGGACTTGTTCCCGCGGTCATATCAACACCACCATCAAATGGTTTATGTAAAACAAAACCATCTGGTCTTAAAGCTAACTGAGAAATATAATAATAATCAGTTTCATTTATTGTAGATGTCGCAAGATCCGCAACAGGATCAAACAATGTCATAGTATTAGCAGTTGTAATTTGATTTACTAAATATTTTTCAACTTTTGTTCCTGTGTTTATGTAAATGGGATCATATCTTTTGAAGTTTGTTAAGAAACTTGTATCACCTGTACCTCTAATGATAATGCTATTATTTGTTATATTAACATTACCTGTACCTCTAACTGATTTAATTACGTTTGTAGATCTTAAAAGATGATTACCAGTTTGTCCTGTTATATTAATTGGATTTCCTGCTTCTGCGTCCGCAGTACTTGTTGCTAATTTTACTGTATTGTTTCCTGTGGGAATTGCAAAAACAGTATTATTAGATCCAGCTGGAAGAATACTTGTATTCAACTGTGAATCATAAGTAACTTCTTCACCAGTAATCAAATTATGAGGATCAGCAAATGTAATAATATCTGTTGCATTATCAATTATCGCAGATGTAACAGGATAATCTCTGAATGGAATTTGAAAACTTCCTTTCATTGTAAATGTTTGTGGAGTTGGTACTGATTCCATATCAAAAACACCATCATATGCACCTATAAGATTAATAACATCAAATGTATGATCTTGTGTACCTGCTGATGTAAATATTTGTGTTCCTGGTGCAGCAACATCAATTGTAAATCTAAACTGCCACCACCAACCATTTGGCATTCCGCCTGGAGAAAAATTGATTGCCGCAGTAGGAGAACATGATATTGCAAGTCCTATTTTACCGCCTTGAGTTCCTAATAAAGAATCAATGGTTAAACTTTGCCATGTACTATCTGTTCTAAATGTTCCTGTATCTGCACCACCACTTTGACCAATATTGTAATTAGTTGAACCAATAGTTAAGACAACATATTCACCGACCCAACTAAAATCACCTCTATATTCAATTTGTGTAATTGTAGCACCCACTGGAGCAAATCCTGCCGCAGTTTCTATATCAAGAAAAAATGCTTGATTTGAAGCATTAGAATTTGATCCTGCTGTATCATTTGTTATTGTTGTTGCTGCTCCACCACCTGATCCTTTTACTGTAATTCTATTATCATCATATCTTACTACTGTATATTGTGTCGCATCAACTAATGGTAAAATTGCACTACCATTTCCAACATTATAATTTGCTGCACTATCTGCTTGAATCTTATGATTTTCTACATAAATTGTATTATATGTTGGATTGTTTCTTTGATAACCAATATAAAATTCGGATGGCCATCTTATTATATCATCTGTATTTGGTGCTTGGTTACAAGAAATTCTAATAACATCTTGATTTATTACTTGAACTGTCGCATCAACTGATTGAGTACTAAATTGAGATGGATTTCCAGAACCATCAGCAAATCCAAATCTTTGACCTGCGGCCCAGGATGTATCATTTGCTGTTAATGTAACTTCTTGAGCATCAGGTATTCCATGTGATGGTAAATAATATGTATTTCTATCCGCTGAAAGAACATTTGCAAACACATAAAAAATTTCACTGCTTGTTCCAGGTGTATAAGCTCCTTGTGTATAATCTATAACAAAATTTCCTGTATTTGATGTACTAGAAACTTGAGTACTATATTGTCTATTAATAGTACCATATCTTCCATTTGTTCTTTGGTTTGATAAATAAGTAAATTGTTCTGAAGGAAGAAATGAACTTGTTGGTGATCTACCTTGGAATCCAATTAAGACCGCTGGTTTTCCTTGTCCTAAACCAAATTCTCCAACTTCATTAAAATCTGATCCACTATTGTTTAATTGTGTTTCAGTTAATGCGCTTCCTTGTGTCGTACTCATTTGAATTTGAACCATGTATCTAAATGGTCCAGGACTTGAAAACATTGTAAAAGTACCAACAGCAGAAGAACAAGATGTTGTCATGTTAAATTTTGTTTTACCATCTGTATCTACATACAAAAGTGAACTAACATTCAAACCATTAAATGCAGTTGAATTAATAGAACCAAAAGAAGATGATTGGTTTCCAGGAGCATAAACTTGTGCAGACGTACTTCCAATAGTGATATTTACCCATTCAAAACTTGAATCAACGTCACCCGCAAGTTTAATTTGATCAATTGTCAATGTAGCTGGATTACCACCCAAAACCGCAGTGACATCGACTGCATGAACAATTGATCCTGTACTAGAAGAACCTAAACGTTGACCGCCCGCGACATTCCAAGAAGTTGCGGTAACTCCTTGATTTGCAGTTTGAGCAGCAACACCAAAAGCAGTTGTTCTTGTTGTTCCATCAACTGATTCAACTTTATAAACTAAACCAAGTCTAGCTGGTCCATGTATATTGTTTAATGTCTGTAACTGTACTTGTGTGTTTAAACTTGAATCAGAAAATAGTGTGAAATTATTATCATCTGTTTTTTTAACATAATAAACAACTCCGTCTTCTAAACCACCATCAGTTAAACCTTGATATGCTGTATTAAAAAGAAGTGCATACTTGTCTCTTAAACCATGTGCTTGCCAATATACATTCCAAGTACCACCATTATTCCATACAGTAGTATCAGTAATATAGTTTACATATGTTGGTTCCCAATCATAAGAAATTATAGGTCTTTGTTTAATTGTAGCATTTTCACCTCTACCAGTATTTGCAGATGTTACAGCCAAATTTGATATGAACAATTCTTGTGTATCAACAGTGGGTCTACCATCTGCTGCAGTTGCTATACTATTGGCTATTGTTAATGTTTTTGGTCCTACAGTATTTCTCAAATAAACTTTAGTGTTTTCTGCTAAACCATGTACTTCTTGTGTAGTAACACTAATTGTACTATTTGCTGCCGCATCAGTTACCGCACCATTTGCAATACTTACAGCCAAAGTAGAACCTTCAAAAAATTTACCTGCTGTAATTGTTGTATAACTACCACTAATATCACCAGAAGTTGGAGAAGCAACGTCTGATTCAAAGAAAAAGTTTAATGTATCTGGAACACTAGTAACAATAAAAAATCCTTCAGCGGTATAATTTGACATACCATTAACTGCAATAGGATCACCAATATTCAAACCATGGGGTATAGTAGTTGTAACCTTAATTGCTTTACTTCCAGTAACTGCCATAGCTGAAGTAATTCCATCTATAGGAGTATCACCTGAATTACTATAAATTGTTGGTATGTTTGCGATTTGTTGAGTAGTTTCCCATTTAGTTCCTTGTAACCCATATTCAAAGTCAGTATCAATTAGGTTCTGGGGATCTGAAATTCTTAATTTACCAACAGGATCAATTAAATCTTCCGCAGGAGTAATTTCTGTAGATGCTTCATCAACAAAAACTTGCAAATGATCTGTCGAAGACATTGAAGTACAATCTTGTGTAAGATTCAATGTTGTTGTATTGTTTGCCGAATAGTAATAACAACCACTAAAACCAGAAGTCGCATCAGCAAAATTGTATATAATTTTATTGTCTTCTACATTTGTAATTAGTAAAAACTTTTCTTTAGCGTAATTACCTTTAATATTAATAGAACTTTCGGGTGCATTAAAATCATATCCACCTACTAGTAACTTCTTTGCCATTATCCTCCTAGTGCAATAGCCATCGCTTCGACCATCATTGGTGCTTTCTTAAATTTCTTTGTAGTATCATCATATTTCAAAGCATCTCCGTTAGTAATACCAGTTGGATCAACATCGTCCATTCCTAGTATTTTAACTTCTCCACTGCCTTTGGATGACGCAGCAACATCTGATATTCTTGAATCCATCGCAATTTTTTGTTCATTTAATTTTAATTCTAATTTATCCAATTTGTCACCCACTGTATCTAGAATGACTTCTTCAGAAATAGTAACTTCATTCTTTTGACCAACCAATTCTCTCACAGAATGTAATTCTTTTTGGAGTTCTCTTACAACGTGAGACATTTTAGCATTTTCATTTACTTGCTTTTGTCTATCAATCGACCATTGACGTAAACTATTCAACACTTCGTGCAAAGTTTCAAGTTCTATAGTATTCTCAACGAATTCAGTATTCGATTGTTGAATGCTCTTTATAGATTCTTCAATTGAATTAACTGAAGGCAATTGTTTATTAGTTTTAACAACAGGTTCAATAACTTCTTCTTTCAATTGAATTGGAGTAGAAGATTTTTTGACCTGAGGTTGAGGGGTCACAACCTCTTGTATTCTTGATTTAACTTTGCGTTTAACGTGTTTTTGTTTTAATTGTTCTAAAAGCATCACTTTCCTAACATTGATAGTCCAGCTTTTAATCCTTTAATCAAGTAATATTTTCCCAACTTAACATCTGCGACTTTTGTTTTAGTCCCTTCAATACTTTTTTTATTTGCTAAGTATTGTCTCATCACTTTCATGTTAGGATTTGCAGCTTTTGGAATTTTCATTGTATCATCCCAATTAGTATATTCTAATTGTGAACCACCTTTCAATGAAATTATATATTCAACCCTACCTTGTCCATGATCCCAATGTACAACATCTGTTACTGGAATTTTTAATTGTTGTGCGAATTGTTTAATATTTGCTGTTCCTTGATTAGCAATATTAGCTTCCTTTAAAATACCTTTAGAAGCCTCAACAATTCCATCAGTTTTATGAAAAGGATTTGGATCAAAGTCTTCAACATATTTGTTTAATTCATACTTACCATTTGACATTCCATGAACTTGTATCTGTAATCTTTTTCTTGCTGGTTTACCATCTTTATGCAAATCAATTTTTTTCATTACTGTTTTGCCTGATGATGGTTTTCTTTGACCGAATGTGACTTCCGAATCATACGAATCTTGATCAACATCAAATCCATGAACTTTTTTTGTATGATCAACAGCATGCTGAATAGCGCTAGAATAAGTATCATGGTAGATTTGATATTCATGTTTACTTTTTCTTTTAGCTTCATTAACAACTTTGATCGCATCATCAATTGAAATGTCCTTTTCTGAAAGGACTTCTTGTTTTTCATTTGTTTCAGGTCTTGTTTCTGGAACTTCAACAGTAGTTGTTACTTCTGGTTGTTCTTCAGGTTGACCTTGTACAACTCTTAAAATTGCATCATTTAAGTTTTTATACTTAGAATTATCTTCAAACCACATAATAGACTCCTTGGTAAATATTTCATACTATTCTATTTAGTTGAAGTTAAAACTCCCAAAATCTTTCTTTTGAAATTTATTATCAGTGGCTTTGTCAAATGCAGGAGTATCATCATATGCGTCCGTTTTCTTTACTTTTTTGCCACCATCAACAACATCATTGATACCAGCTTGGGCGGTTTCTTCAAGATCAAATAGTCTCATCTTTTTTCTATCCACTCCAATCATAAACCTTTTATTAAAAGTAGGATCACTATAACGATTTTTAAGTTGCTTAACTAACAGTTGGCCCAATTCCTCAAGTTCTTCTGTAGATATAATAGCAAACATAAAATCTGCGGTGGCGGGCAAACCAAAAGATTCAGATGTATCTTCTAATCCAATGTCTGTAGAAGTAAATCCACCTCTTGTAGTTTGTGTAGCGGAAACTACAGGTACATTATATTCAACCGCAAGGCCTCTCAATTCCTCAGCAATTGATTTAATATAAGTATATGAATTAACATATGCACCTGCTTTAATTCTAGAAGACATACAAATATTCAAATAATCAATGAATATAATGTCTGGTCTAAAATCTCTCTTTAATGAAAGTTCATTTAGTAAACTTCTAAAATGTTGTGTACCTGCTGAAGCAGTGGGATATTCTTTAATAATTAATTTACCTTTAGCTTTGTCTTTTAATTTTTGTACTTTAGAATCAAAAACTTCTTTAGGTAATTCTTGTATATCATCAATAGAAACATTTAAAAGATTGGCATCAATTCTCATTGCAATCTTTTCTTCAGCCATTTCCATGGTCACATATAAAACATTCTTTCCTTCATTCAAACAATTTGCAGCAACATGACACATGAACAATGATTTACCTACACCAGTACCAGCCAATGCAATATTTAATGTTTTATTTGGTAAACCACCTTTAGTTATCTTATTAAAATAATCTAAATCAAATGGGATTCTTTCTTCGACCTTATGGTAGAAATCATAACGCTGATCACTATTATCAATGTAATCATGACCAATATTGGGGTCAAAAGTAACACCCAAAGCATCTGTAAGAATCTCAGGAATAGATCCTTTAGTTTTATCAGTTTTGTTCCCAGGGCTGATAATATTAACGCTCTCCATAATCGCATTATATAATGCTCTATCTTGGCAAAAGGTTTCAGTAGTATTAAGTAACCAATCCATATCAGATTCTTCATCTTTATTTTCCTCTAAGAATCCTAGTAGTTTGATACATTTTTCAAAATCATCTTCATGTAATCCTGTCGCTTCATTAAGATTAATTGTTAATGCTTCTCTGGTAGGTAAATTGTTATATGTTGAAACAAAACTATTAACATATTCAAATAAAACCTTTTCAGATCTATCTTCAAAATATTCTGGTTGTAAATAAGGAAGAACCTTACGAGTGTAAGATTCGTTATAGATAATATTTTTTAAAATTAGATGTTCTACTCTATCCATTGTTCTCCATGTTTAAGTTTATTATTATTGTAACACAAAGAATATTCAATGTCAAGGCATTTGAAATAAAGCTTTTACCCAATGTTGAGGTTTATTTCTAGCGAAGACAACCCAACCAAAATAATTAGGTTTTCTATTTCTAAAGTATTCATTTGTAAATTCATCCATTGACCCACCAGTTGTCAAAACATCGTCACATATAAGATATGGGTCTTCATCATGATTACCCGTGGCATATTCATTCAAGTGTCTGCCTAGTTCAACACCACCTCTTGGTATACCGATAGCGGCACAAAAAGGTCGTGTCTCATGTTCCATGATCATTCTCGCAATACACTTCCATTCATTAGGAAATATTGCATCACATTCGATCTTCCAATGCAACTCACCACCAGAATGACCAATGAAGTCTTCTTCTACAAACAAATAGTTTTCTCTCACATGAAATCCCATTATATCATCCCCCAATCATTTTCAATTTTGTCCATCTTTTTTGCAAGGTCATATCTATTTTTTCTTAATTCTCTAGCAAGTCTCATTGATGCTTCATACAAATCATAAGAACTATTTGCCAATGATATTAATTCTGTTTCTGTCATGTTATCTAAATCAATCTCTATTATATCATATTTATTTGGTTTAAATTTAAACACTATGGCAATCCTCGTTCTCTATAATGAAAAAATGATTCTGAATTATATGATTTATCGCAGATGTACATATCAAAATGAGGTTTGTTACCTACTTGCAAATCATGATACTTTACACCCCATTCTAGAAATTGTTGCTTTGTTAATTCTGTATAATCATCACCGCTTTTACAACCTCTTGCAGTCCAATATACTATTTCATGCCCATCATCATATAAAGAGTTAATGTGAGCAATTCTATCAGGATATGGTTTTACATCACTATATGCAATTGATATGTCTTGATCTCTTAAATCATCTCTATTCTGACATATTGTACCATCAACATCAACATAAATTATTTTTTTCTTTTTTAATTTCATAAACTGCCTTTTATTTTCACTAAAACTTCATTGGGGTTTTTTGCTTCTGTTACAGTTCTACCAAGAATTATTGTACTCGCACCTTCATCTTTTGCTTCTTTAGGTGATCCTGTACGTGTTTGTCCTGATGTTTCTTTCTCAAATACTATACCAGGACAGATATATCGAAATGACATCGGCCCAGATAGATCGAGTGATTTAATCGTTCTCAATTCTGTCACAGGACATACAAGATCTTGAAAATTACTATTTCTAAGTTTAGCCATGCATTGTGACCAAACATTATATGATATATCTCTCAGTATTCCACGTTCTGCTTCAGGACTCCATGATGTGAGTGATACAACACCAACTAACTTTATTTGATCTGATAGTTTTTTAAGTCTGTCAAATACATCATAACTATTGTGAGCATTGATTGACACCATCGTGCCACCGCGGTCTATGATCTTTTTGACTACTGTTTCAACTGTATTAGGTGTATCCCATAACTTAAAATCAACAAACAGTTCTTTCTTCCAACTATCTGGCCATGCTACAATTTCATCCCATAGTAAATGATTTATCTTAAAACCATCAACATAGTCTTTGATTCTTTCTGCTAATTCTAATGATTTTTTTGTTTCAAGTGATACAAGAATTTTCATAACATTCCATAACTATCCCATGTTGCGATTATATAATAAGTGCTATAGATGCACAATGAATGAAACAGAAACATTGAAAGTGTCATTAGAATAAAACTGAAATAGATTCATCGTGATGTACTCTACGAATTGCTTCTGCGAATAGTTTACCAACTGAAATTAATTTTACTTTTTGATTATCATATTGAGGAATAGAATCAGTGATGGTCAGCCCAGCCATACTGGATGAGTTGATTTTCTCCATCCCTCCGTTGCTTAATACGCCATGTGTTATATATGCTCGCACTTCTTCCGCACCAACCTTCAACAGAGCTTCTGCCGCTTTTACGAGTGTTCCACCTGTGTCCACTATATCGTCTACTATTATACATTGTTTCCCCTTTACTTTACCGATTACATTCATTGCTTCACTCTCATTCGCTTTATCTCTGCGTTTGTCTATGATAGCAATGTCTAAATTAAGATCTTTTGCCATAGATCTTGCTCTTGGAACACCACCTGCATCAGGTGACACAATTAATGCATTTCCTCCACTAACCATTGGGTGTTTCTTTAAATCTTTTACGAATAAAGGTTTAGATCTTAAATCATCAACGGGTATATCAAAAAATCCTTGTATTTGTCCTGCATGTAAATCCATTGTAAGGACTCTATCTACTCCTGCTGTTTGTAATATATTAGCACACAATTTAGCAGATATGGGTGTTCTGGCAGAAGGTTTTCTATCTTGTCTTGCATAACCATAGTAAGGCATGACTGCTGTAATTCTACCCGCACTCGCACGTTTACAAGCATCAACCACAATTAACAATTCCATTAGATTATCATTTGCTGGATTACAAGTACTTTGTATAATAAAAACATCTTCACCACGAATATTTTCATGTATCTCACAAAAGATTTCACCATCAGCGAACCTTGTTAATTTCATTTCTGTTAATGCAATTCCTGCATAATTAGATATATGATTTGCTAATAATTTATTAGAATTTCCTGCTAGTAATTTCATAATAACCTTTCTAGATATATGTGGTTTTACATAGCATCAGGACCTCTCACATCAATTTCTGCTATTGTATTTTTTTTATGACTCGGTTCTTTTACAAACTCAATTTTTTCCCATTTTTCTACACGATCTTTTAAAAGAAGACAAGTCATCCATTGTTCTTCGTCTTTGTAAATACAAGTATCTCTGTCAAGTGATACTTCTTGAATTGTTCCTCCACCATCATCGTCATGTCTCCACCCAAAGTGATATGGTGGATCAACTCTAAGCTTCATTAAATTTTCTCACATACTCAGTTACAATTTTATATTTTTTCTCTACGTCTGACATTTCTTCACCATCTCTGAATGATTGTTTGTCAAGTTGTCTTTTCGGATCACCATACGGCCATATTCTCCAACTGTCATTATCGATCACATCTGCAATTACTAATTCATCTTGTAAAGTATATCCTACCTCAATTTTTAAATCAATTAGATTAACATTAAACTTTTTCCATGCTTTCTCTAATAACTCAAAACATGGAATCATTAATTTTTCTTTTATGTAAGTTAAAGTATCGTCATCTACCAAAGGTAATATATCAAAGATTGGATCTGATTTTATTCTCACATCTTTTGCAGAGTACAAATACCATTTATGAATATCTGGTTCAATAACAGGATCAGTGTAAACAGTATGAGTCCATTCTCCATCTCTCATATAGAGTTCTCTTGCTCGTTCCTCTGGCATCATTCTTGTAGTTGGCATCAATCCATGAGGATTATCACAATGTTCTACAGGTGGTACAATTGCATACTTATGAAAGAATTCTAGTTTTAACGGAATAAATTTATCTGAAGAACTTTTATGCGGAAATCTTTTAATATAACTGCCATATGGTTGTCTACGTATTACACATTCTAATGGTAACATTTTACAATTCTTTGCAACAAAAACATTAGGTTCTTCATCATCGCTATGAAATGCATTTGGAATATTATTTTTTGTAAGAAATTTAAATATTGATACAACTTGTTTTGTTTTGTCAACTCCTAAAGGAGTTTCTTGTTTCATTGCGGCATCGTTTGCAGTTAATGAATCTTTAGTTGTAATTTTTACAAGTTCTGAATCATGAATACTTCCAGTAACTGGTTCTATTCTTTTTGTTTTACCTTCAGTTAGGTTAGGTTTACCGACACCTTTTCTAGCACGACCGCCTCTCGTTACGTCTTTAGTTTCTTCTGTCATAACCATGGCATTTGTTTATATCTATGTGCTTTAAAACAACTGTTATGTTCACCAGTAATAAAATTATTTAGAGGCTCAGGATATTCTGCAAAATCTGGTATGACATACTCCCATACTGTTTCTTGAGTAATTCCATTTATTTCAAATAATCTACCAAAAGCACTTTCACATATAAACACGTTTCCATTCCATAATTTTTGAACACTACCCATGTATGGAGAAAAGAAAGAAGGTGGCATGTCATCCATATATGACCATACTAATTTTTTAGTTTCTAAATCATATTCTACAATTCTAGAATGATGAATAGAAGATGGTCTAATATTTCCATTATCAAAACACATCAAACCTTTGTCTGTTATGGTAGGACAATGTTGTTGTGCAACTAATGGATATTTCAATTCCCATACTACTTTTTTTGTAGTTTTATCAACTGCAATAATTCCTGATGTTGTTCTTAAACTTAGATAAATTAAATTTCCATGTTGATGAACTCCATTGATCATTGGCCAATGAAGTCTTTCTTTATAATTGTCACTATTAAAACATTCATGTATTGGATAATCTTCTATTGATAAATGTTCCCACGCATTCCATTCCCAAACAACTTCACCATCTCTATTTACTTCTCGAATAGTATCAGAAAAAGGTCTTTGTTGAAATTCTAATGGTACTTTAGAATTAAAAAGTCCTTTACCACTTTTTACTGGAATTGGTGATGCAACTGTATAAAGTATATTGCCATTGTCTAACCATTGTACATCGTGGTGATGATACGAATCTTCATGATCCCAAATAACATCTCCGCTTGGTGTAACTTCCATAAACCATCCACCATGCCAAAGTTCAAATGCAGGATATAAATCGGGAAATGCTTTCATACATCCAGAATAACCCAAATTACCATTTGGTAATATAACCGCATCTCTGCCTGGTCTTGTTGGAAGATTCCATTCATGAACTACTTGACCCATTATGTTAAGTAATACAACCTTACCATTTCCAGTTTGTGGTGCGTATAAAGTATAACCTCCTGCGGACTCAGGTTCATTTAAAGTTAATCCTAATTTTCTTCTTTTTAATGTTGTCATGCTATTTCACTTTCATGCCATTTCCTTAAAAGAAAATGACCCAATGTTGTAACTGTCATAAAAAATGTAAAACCCATGATTGTTGCTGATGCAATAAGAGCCATTACTAATGCAGTTTCCATTTCAGCTTGAGCATAAATTATCTGAACACCCAATCCACCATCTTCACTACCTGACCCAATTATAAACTCTCCTACAATTGCACCAATTACAGAAAGTCCTGCTGATATTCGTAATCCCGCTATAATGTTTGGTATTGCTGCGGGTAATCTTAATTTATAGAATGCTACTAATCTTGACTTATTATGTAATTGAAATAGTTCTACTAAATTTATAGATGTCGACTTTAAACCTAATAGAGTATTATTAATAATAGGAAAAAGTGATATAATAAAACTAACAATAATTACTGACTTCATTTCAAAACCAAACCATAATACTATTAACGGTGCAACTGCAACAACCGGTACTGTTTGTAAAAGAATAGCATATGGATAAAAACTACGTTCTAGTATTTTAGACTGACTCATAATTGCTGCAACTGATATACCAATAATTATTGCAGACAAATATCCTGTTAATGCTTCTTGTATTGTTAAACTTGCACCAATTAAAACTATTTCAATGTCATTAACAAATGCTTCTGCTACTGCCATTGGTCCAGGTAACATAAATGGTAAATTATAAACTTGTGCTGCTACAGACCAAATGAATAAAAATAAAATTAAAACCAGTATAGGCGGTATTATATTTTTCATTGAACTCCACCAATAAAGACTTGAAAGTTTGATCCAAAAGAAATCACACAAGTTGATTTATATGATGGATGATACTCTATTATTGTATATGTTCCTGTTGCTGCATTAACATACATATCCATTCTTAATCCAACAGGATTTTTTGCTAATCCAGTTTCACTTCTTATCTTTGTATGTTGTGTTGCTTTAAATATTAATTCTTCTTCTTTAGCATTAATTGCTATAAATGTTTCTTCTGGTGTACCACACATTATTGGTTTGTCATTCCACTCACCGGCTTGCGTAGTAGTATATAATGCCATACATAATAATAAATGCACAGCCATAAACAATGATTGTAACCATTTTATTTCCATGTTCTTAATTTTCCTGATATTTCATTCACTAGTTTAGTGAATTGTGATTTGGATCTTAACTTATGATCTCTTTTTTTAAATGGAATTTCAATTATATCAGTAACCTTTCCAGGTCTAGGAGACATGACAAAAACTCTATTAGATAAGTAAACTGCTTCTGCTACATTGTGAGTAACAAGTATAGCAGTAAATTTATCTTTATTCCATAGTGAATGTAATTCTTCTTGTAAGACTTCCCTAGTCAATTCATCAACTGCAGACAAAGGTTCATCTAGTAATATATATTCTGGATTTAAAACTAAAGATCTAGCTAATGACAATCTCATTTTCATGCCACCAGATAGTTGATGAGGATAACTTTTTTCAAATCCAGTTAATCCAACTTTGTTTAAAACTGAACTTGCTTTATCTTCACGTTCTGACTTATTAACTTTTTCCAACTCCATCAATAACTCAACATTTCCTTGAACTGTTCTCCAAGGTAACAATGCTGAATCTTGAAAAACAAAAGCACCTTTACCTTCTTTTAAAGTGCTTCCAGTTGTAGGTTTAATCAGTCCAGCAATGATTCTCAATAAAGTAGACTTGCCACAGCCTGATGGTCCAACAATTGTAATGAACTCGCCTGTGGCAATATCTAAATCATTATTATCAAGTGCGTGAACTTCATCAAATTTCTTTGTGATGTTCGTTACACGTATCATGATCTATTTGAAACAACCCTTCTTAAAGGATGTGTCATAAGATGAATGAGGATCAAAACTAGCAGGAAGTACATTCACTTCTTTCATTTGATTTGCTAATTCAACCCAACGATTAGGATCTTGACATCCAATCTTACTCCAATCCTTTGGTAAGAAATCACGCTTCATAAGTTCAAGTGCATTATTATGAATTTCAGCATTTACTTTCTTACTCTTAGATAGAATAAAATCTCTTGTTGGTTTTGGATCAATCAAAGATTTAGGAAATGAAATACTTAACCTGTCAACTACTGCTTGAACTAATTCAGGATTTTCTTTAATTAGTTTATCAGTTGTAAACAATACACTATAAGGTCTGTATCCCAATTCCTCAATAGTAATTTGTTCAGTTGCTACACCTTTTGCTGCCAATCTAGCAGGAAGAAAAAGTGAATACCCTTGCTGAAATTGTTGTGGTGTTCTTGCAAACAATCCCAAGTCTCCTGTCAATGGAAACTCTTTAACTGCATTCAATTGATACTTTTGCTTAACCCACTTCCAATAGGTGACACCCATCTTGACCGCAAATGGCCTACCATCCAAATCTTTTACTGACTTAACACCAGTATTAGGATGATATACTAAAGTATAAGGAACATGATTGAGACTTACAAAAATACCTTTAAGTCCTGCTCCCTTTGCATTGGCCGTCATTACACTATCAGATGCTTGAAGTCCAAACTCAACTTGACCAGATGCTACCATTTGAGTAGTATTTACTTTTGGTCCACCAGATTTAACTTTGATTGTTACATCATCATGATATTGATTATCAAACTCTGCTTGCCAATATCCACTTTGATTTCCTTGTGGAAACCAATCCATCAACAATGTTACTTCTTTTGCGAAAGCACTTGTTGTGAATACAAGTGCCACTAAACTAATTAGAATTTTTTTCATATTATCCTTTCATTATTTAACTGGAAATTTAGAAGTCACGCCCTTAACAAAAAACTGCATTGTTTCCAATTCAGGTCTTGCAAGAACGCCTGCTTTAATTTTGGAACCATCCTGTTTGGTGACTCCTTGATCAAATGGATAGTATGTACCCATCTTGTCGTTGATCCAATCCATTTTGATTGTCTCAACTTTGTTTACAACTTCGCCAGGCACGTTCTTACCCCAAGGAGAAAGACCTACACAATTCTTTTCTATTCCCCATGCCCATCGTTGGCCCATCTTTAGTTTGCCCTCTGCAAGTTGATCTACAATATGTTTATAAAGTAAATTCCAGTTGAACATCATACCTGTGATGTAACTATTAGGGCCAAATTGTCCCATAGGTGCATCATTACCCATACTCCAAACACCATCTAATTTTTCTGCCAATGTAACTACAGATGGTGAATCCGTAGTGGTAAACAAAATGTCATTACCTTGTTCTGCAAGAACTTTTGCCGCATCCATATCTTTAGGTGGATCAAACCATGAATTAATCCATACAATCTCAACTTCAATATCAGGATTTACAGATTGAGCACCAATAGTTAATGCGTTGATGTTACGAATAATTTCTGGAATTGGGTGAGAACCAACAACTCCAATCTTATTCGTTTTAGTCATCATACCTGCAGCAATACCTGAAAGGTATCTTGCTTGAAATGAGTGACAAACATAATTGTCCATGTTTGTATCATTGCCTTTATAACCTGTGGCATGCATGAAGATTGTCTTCTTGTTCTTTGCAGATGCACGAACCATAGGTTCCATGTAACCAAATGATGTTGCAAAAACAATATCATGTTTTCTTGCAAGTTTTTTGAAAACTCTTTCACTATCTGCTTCAGGCACAGACTCTACACCTTCAACTGCATATCCATGTTTTGTGAGAGATTTGAATCCATCTGAATGTCTCATTGACCAACCACCATCGTTTGATGGTCCCACCAGAACATAACCAACACTAATATCTTTTGCTACCAAACTAAAAGCAAAAGTAAGAGTAACTAAACTAAGAATTAATTTTTTCATTTGTCTCCTTCCGAGAATAATAAATCAAACGGTGAGTCTTCCAACTCACCGCATTAAATAACTATATAGGTTTTTTATTTCTGTGAATAAATCCCCCATAATACCCAAACAGCAACTAAACCTACGAGTCCTTCGCTTCCAAGTTGCTTAACAATACCTACAACAGAACCCACAACATCTATTCCTAAGAATGGTACTGCGGCACCGAATAGGATTTGAAGCACTACTCCAAGTGCAATAAGTGCTAGGCCGATTTCTGTAATGGATCGAATCCATCCAAGAACTTTATCTATCATTTTTGTCTCCTTATTTAAAAATTAAACGGGTGCGTTCCACCATTGTTCCCATGGAAAATGAATCCATAGATCTTCGGTATCTTTCGCAACCTCTTTGACATAATATGTTGGTTCAAAATCACATTCATTGTTCCACCAAAGGCTCGCAAACCTTACATCCACTGGCAATTCCAATGGAGAATTTTTACGTGGACCTTTAATCCAACCCTGCATTTTTGCAAATGTTTTTCCTGAATCACATATATCATCAACAATTAAAACCCTTTCATCAGTAGGTTTTGGCAAATAGTCTTCCCATTCTGGAAAGTCTCTTAATGACGATTTAACAGGTTTAAACGGTTTTTTAAACCAATGAGATAACATAACTCCAGGAGTCAAACCACCCCTAGATAAACCAACGATCACATTGGGATTAAAATTGTCTAAAACAATATCCCTAGCGAGAACATTAACGTCTCGACGCATTTCTTCCCAACTATACCATAACTTCTTCATCGGTTACCTCACTTTCTTCAATTAAGTGACTACCATCTCCATATGAGAATTCTTTTTCACAAGCCTTATCAATTTTATTTAATAAATCTTCTGTGAAAAATCTTTCCGGATCTTTATAGATCTCTTTTCCATAAAACATTTTACCATCTATCTCAAACCTATTTGCAACTTTTTTAATAATATCATACTTAGTTGCAATATCGAGTAGTCCATAGTATTTATCTAATCCCTTTTCATAGGTTAATAAAGTATCAACCATTCTATTCTCAATTGTAAATCTAGATTTATAAGTTTTACAATGAATTATATTACCAATAACTTCTGTTCCAACCTTTTCTTTTTTCTTTCCAAGAAAAATAATTGATGAAGCTAAATATTTTAGACCTTTACCACCTGCTATTTCTTTTGTTGCATACATTGATCCAACTGCATCATAGGTATGTTGTGTAATCACAAGTGGAACTTCAGCCTCTCCACATTTAAATGTCATTATTTTTAATGCCGCCTTGAGCAATTTTGAATCTTGCATATTTGCTACATGATGTCCCTCAAGTGTATTTTCCATTTGCTTTTTTGCAACTAATCCACCCATAGAATCCAAAACACATAGTAATGGTTTTTTATCTTTATCTTTTTTATACTCATCTAAGATCTGAGCCATTTGTGTTCCCCATTCTTCAATTATACCAATGGGTAAAAATATCATTCTATCTGTTGGGATTCCTCTATCTGTTAACATTTTCTGTGTTATTGCTAACTCTGTATCACAATATATTACATTTCCTTCTGGGTTAGCATCAAGAAAATTCTTACACATACTAAGTGCAAAAAATGTTTTGCCTGTTGCACTTTCACCAGCAAAACAAGTTACTTTGTTTCCAGGAAGACCTTTAAAAATACTACCTGAAAGTATTGCATTAACAATATAAGATCCTGTATCAACCCAATATGGAACATCAGCACTTTCAAGTCCTTCAGAAGCAAGAGATACAAGAGGATTCTTTGTAATATTTTTTACCGTATCAAAAAAAGTATTCATTTATTTTCTCCTTTCGGTTGTCTTGGTTTGCGGGGTTTTCTAGGTTTTTTATTTTGATTTGTTTTAGGTGAGTCTGGTTGTTTTTTTGCTCTTGGTTTGCGGGGTTTCTTTGGTTTCTTTTTCTCAACTATCTTTTCATAACCTTCATCAGTAGTTGTTGGTTCTTTTTCTTCTGGTTCATGATTAGGCATATTCTTCACTTCTTCAAGTGGAACAACCTTTCCACCAAACCATGACATAATCTTTTCAATGATACTCATTTATTCCTTTCATCCAAAAAATGATTCTAATGTTGCTTTTCTTTCTGTCTCCCAACCAATGGTATCTAAAATAATTTTAAGTGGATCTAAAAATGATTTTGTAAACTGCAAATCATAATCAATATATTTTTCCAATTGAAATTCTTTAGGGAATGTATTTAACATTGCGATAACATTATCAGTAGTGGGATTTGGAGTTTTCAAATAAGTGTATTTTATTTTTTCTCCTTCTTGAATTGATTGATATTTACTATTCAATTTATGTTTGCGAATCATATCATTGTATATGATTGCTCCACGAATATGAAGTGGCGTCCCTTTTTTGTAAAGCTGGTTTGGATCATAATACTTATTGACCCCTTGTACAGATCTAGGAAAAGAAACATCTTCAATAGGAAGACTTTTAAATGCTTGTTTAAATTCTTCAATGAAATCTAACATTGCAGATTCATCTTGATTCATGATAATATCAATTGCTTCTCTCAACTTCTCACGACACGCAGAAGGTGTAGAAGATTTAACTGCTTCAATGCCCATCATTTTAATTTTGGGAGTTTTATATCTAACACCCTCATTATCATAGACATTTAACATATATCTTTTCTTCGCAGTCCAGATACCTTTGTCTGATAATCCTTCACGCTTCATGAACATTTTTTGTTCATAAGCATTCATGTAATTAAAAAGATTCTCAAAAGAATTATTTATAACATCTTGAAGTTTTCCATCACAAACTTTATCTAGAAAGTCAATGACTTTTTCTTTATCAGAAGTATCACCAAAAACATTATTAACTAATTTATCAAGAACAACATATATAGAATCTGTATCACTAGCAATAACATAATCAACACCTTCTGTTTTCAACAACTTATTTAAAAAGTTGTTAACATCTCTTTCAACCCACTGGATTGAAAGTTGACCTGCTTTGGTAACTGCTTCAGCTTGTCTAACATCATAGAATCTGAAATATTGATTACCTAAAGCGCCATAAGCAGAATTAAGAGAAACTTTCTTAGCCATCTGCAAATTTTTAAACTTGTCAATTCTATTTGATATTTCCTTTGTTTTGTTTATCTCATATTCCTTCTGTGCTTCAATCATTTGTTCTTTGTATTGAACACGATTATCATACATATTCTGCATCATCTCTGGAAGGAACCCATGAATTTCTCTCTTGAAAAATTGACCATTGGGAGTCATACAAAGATTATATTGTTTTAAAATAGAAGTATCAAGTTTTTGTTTTAGTAATGTTTCAACACTAATTTGATCCTTTAATATTTGAATATCATTTGGTAGTCTTTCCTCAATTAATGTTTCTGGTGAAATGTTATACTGCATAATTAAATGAGGATACAGACTATTCAAATCAAAAGAAACAACCCAATCATGTTTACCAACTTGAGGATTTTTGACATAGGCACCCGCATATGCGGAATCTTTAATATTTTTTTCCTTTTGTGGAATAACAATATTATTCATTCTCAAATAATTAAAAGCAAGAATATCCCACATTCTCACTTGCTTAAAGACATCTTCAAAATTTGATTTAGCGTCATAAGAAAGAACAACAGCTTGCTCAACCAATCTTTTCTTATCTTCAATCTGCTCAACCAATTCCACGTCTTTAATATTGTAATCAATAAACTTCTGATAATCTAGTTTGTACAATTGATGTAATGTTTCAAATTCAGAATAGTCTAACTTCTTTTCACCAAGTTCAACATGAGCAATATGATCTAGTCTATATGATTCTTGATTTGTGAATGTAAACTTTTTATAAAGATCAAGATAATCTAGAATTGCTATACCAGTTAAGTTGTAAGTTTGCATCCACTTACCACCCATACCAGCAACCTTTGATTCTCTAACATAACTCCAAGGAGACAATTGCCTACAGAATTTTTCACCAAACAGATTTGTAATTCTATTAACAAGATATGGAATATCAAAAAACTTAACATTCCATCCAGTTACAATGTCTGGTGATATTCTTTTCCAATGATCAACAAATGTATTGACCAAACCATCTTCTGTTTCACATTTAATATATCTAACATCTTCTCTTGTATTGTGATAATCACCACAACCAATTACAATAAAATCTTTACCGCATTTCATTGTAATAGCAGTTATTTGTTCTCTCGCTTCTTCTGGTTTAGGAAATCCAGATTCAGATCCAACCTCAATATCAATGTATAAAACTTTGATACTTTCAAAATCATAATCAACTGTTGCACCAGGATACTCATCAGAAAGATAACAATACATCCAACTAGTGAAACCAAAGATTTCAAAGTTTTCTATAGTGTCATACTTTTGAATAAATTCTTTTGCATCTGCAATATTTCCAAAGTCCATTTTAGAAACATTGGCACCAGACAATGTTTTATATTTTGATTCTTCTTTTGATGGAACGAATAGGGAAGGAGAATATTCAATTCTGTTTTTGAAGGGAACTCCATCTTTGATACCTCGTTCTAAAACGAAGTTCCCATACTGAGAAACATTTGTGTAGAATTTCATTTAATAATGTGGATATTGTTTTGTGTCTATTCCTAACTTGTTTAATTTATTATAACACGAAGTTATCTGTTTGTCAATCCAAGTTTTCTTAGATTGAAACATTCCTAATGCAAATAGAACTTGCAAGTAACATAATATAAAAAATCTATTTAACGCCAACCAAACCTTTTTCATATTTGACCTTACCTTTCTGCTTCAATGCCGTAAGCACGTCTTTTCGGTTAGATCCGTCCCTTTTATATGAACAGTGAATCCAACCTGAATTTGGGTCAACACCATCATAAAACTCAAGAATTAATTGATCGAAATCGAGATTGTCTCGAATCCATTTTGCTAAATCAGGATTAGAAATGGAATAACTTTCAAAGTCTGCCGCCTCACCCTTACAGTGCTGACTCTTAGAACTACCACCGACCGCCTTATTTAAGTCAGGAGATCTGTAGCCTGAATTCAAAGTAATAACACCATGTTCTTCTCTAATAGGTTGTAGGATTTTATGTGAAAGTACAACTAGGTTCACCAAATGCTCGTCATCTTTTGGTGAATTATCAATTGCCATTCTGTCGGCAGTTGAGCTTTTAACAAACTCATTTAAATGGAAGTTTTTACTCAATCTCATTTTGGATACCCCTCTATAGTGAAAGTTAATTTTTTTAGTAATTCTTTTTTTCTTTTTTTATTTGCATTAAAAAAGACATACCTATACTTTTGTGCTCGGTCCTCATAGTATATATTATCTTCACCATATTCTGATTTTAATTTTTCAGTTCTATTCTTATGACCCCTATATTTATCAGTAATACTCGCGGGATGTAGATCTAAACCTTTTATTCTAATATCTTTAATTGATTTTGTTTTACCAATGTAATACCAATTAGTGCATTGATAAACAATACCAAGATGATTCATTGTTGAATCTGCATAAGATACAATTATTTCTTTATCTAATTTTTTAAGAGAGTTTCCTATAAGAAAAGATTCACCATTTTTTGGAACAGAATCATCAACCCAAAGCCTAGTTAGCTCATATACATTGTCTGCTTCTTCTTCACCACAAATAGATTTTAATATAGGATTATAGGCGGGAACTCCATAACAAATTACACCTTTTAAAGTGCCTCCAAAGAACCCGCCATTTTCGAATATACCATACGCCTTAGAACATGGAGCAGCACGATGTAAGTAATGATTTTCAATTACTATATTAAGCGCTGCTTTTGTTTCTATAGGTTCTACAGTATAATTATTCTTTGAAAGCCCCGATTGGTATTTCACGTGGTTCTTTACCTTCTGGAAAAATCTTTTCCAATTCAATTGTTAACATACCATCAATTAAGTCAGCATGTTTAACTTCAATATCATCAGAAAGAGTCCAAGACTTTTTAAAAGATCTTTTTGCAATTCCTTGATGAACATATTCTTTATCATTATCATCTTTAGAATCTTTTGATTCTACAGTAAGAACACCATCTTCAAGATGAACTCTAATATCATCTTTTGAAAATCCCGCAACCGCAAGTTCAATGACATATACATTATCACCGTCCTTACGCAAATTGTAAGGTGGAAAATTTGTATTCATTGAATGTTGAACTGCACCCCAATCACGAGTCAATGCATCGAACATTCGATCAAAACCGACTGTGACGTTGTACAATTCTTTCGGGAAGTTATATTTCATGTCCGCAAGAGAACGGGCATTTGCGATTGATTTAACCATAATACTCCTTTATTAAGCGAGTGTTATAAAAATGAAGACCCGACCATCGGCATCTTCAGTCACGAAATCCTTCACCTTTCATGAAGTGATGGATTCGATGTTTAAAAACTATCCAATATAATTCAATGAGTGAATCTGCTGCATAAGTGCCAGCTTCTACCACTAATTTATATTTAACCATATTATACCCCTATTTATATCAAATGTCAAGTTTTTTAGAAAGAATAATTAAATTCTTTGATCTCATACCAAAAATATTCCCCAATCATATCATGTATATCATCTGTATACAAGTTTTTATATTTGTCTTGTGTTACTGGTCCAACATTTATATGTGAAATCTTTGGAATAGTATAACCTCTAAAAATATTATTTAAATATTCTTGTAAATTTTCTATAGGAATAATATGATCTGCAATTATTTCTCCATCAATTTTATAATAATTTATGCCAGTATTTAATGTACCATTTGAATTTCTATATTCATAACAAAAATCTTTGAAGGATTTTAATGATGATAAAGAATATCCATCATTAGTTCCCTTTGTTTTTAATTTTCTTGAATGAAAATATTTACTAGCTAACAAATTCCAAGGATTTCTCACAGTGACAATTTTCTCCATCATGTCCCACCATTGAGGAATTGTTTTTTTCAAATCAATTGCATACATATGATGAGAAATTATACAATCACTTTCTAATTTTATTTTTTCTTCATAAGGTTCACTTGTCAGATATGGTCTATTATTTTGTTTAGCAAAATTGATAATCCATTCAGTCATACTAAGACTAGCTGTTTTTGGATTTCTTAAATAACAAAAAAATTTCCCAGGAGGAAATACAATACTTGTCAAGTTTTTCCTGTTGATCCAAATCCACCATCACGGTCTGTCTTTTGACCAGGTACCTCATCTGTTTGACTAAAAGAATAATTCAATGTCTTAACTAATTCACCTTGAGCATATCTTTCACCTGCTTTAATTTGTCTCGCAGTATTAGAACTATTATACAAAATTAAAAAACATGGATCAACATAATCACTATCAATTACTCCCTCACCATTTGCTAAAAGTAATCCTTGTTTTAATGCAACACTTGATCTAACGTGTATCCTAAGAGAATAACCTTTTGGAATATCAAAAATCAAACCAGTAGGAATTAACATCCTCTCTTGTGGATAAATCATTACATAAGCAAAACCATTCTTATCAGGTCTTGTTGCTCTTGCTTGTTTTTTCTCTGGATCATCTAACCATAAACGAATTTGCTCATCATGAAAAAATGAATAGATATCAAAACAAGCAGATCCTTTAGTTGCAAAAACTGGATCAATTACATTGTCTCTTTGCTTATAATATTTAAGACTCGGCGTTGCCATTATCACTCCTTCTTTTATTTCCAATATTATATTTTGGAGTTAACTCCCATTCATCTTTTTCTTTGAAAGAAAGAATTTTTAATTGATTTAATGCAACCTTCTCTTGTATTCTTGTTTCATCAATGATATTTAACAAACCCCAATCTGATAACAATCCAACGATTGTGTTTCTTCTTGCTTTATCATTGTCTGAAAAATTAGAAGGTTTACCATCTAAAGCAAACAATTCTTTAAAATGAACTATATAATATTTTCCTTGTTTATGAAGGATGTGACAAGACTGATATAAGACTTTTTCTTTTTTTGAAGGGATGCCGATTCTGGTAAGTGTTTCCTTTATCTTCAAGAAATCATCAGAACCTTTCAACTCAACTTCAATTAAATCATCGACTACATTAAACATAATACCTCCAATAGTAAATTATATATTTAAAATATTTATAATTTACTTACTTTTGGAAGTACCACCCCTTTCAAATGATTTTTTTATTGTTTCAAAATCTTCATCAGAAATAATGTCTAAAACATCCTTCGCCTTTTGGTTTGAATAATTAAAATACTGTTTTAAAATTTCAAGCTTATCTTCTTTCAAAGACTTATGCCACTTGGAGAACCTTTTCTTTGGACGAATCGAATGTAGAAGATAATCATTCTGCATCTTTTTATCCAAGTCATGTCTCAAATTCATTTCATTAGCATAGAGAACTGTATCAGCAAAGTATCCCAACCCTCTATTAATAATGAAAGGATTGTATTCTTTTTCAAGAATACCTTTATCATCATCCTTGAGAAGATTTTTCTTCCCAAAGTTTATATCATTTATAAAATCAAACGGCGACATAGTATTCTATTTGTCCATCCCATTCTAATTCAACTGATGGGTGATTTCTAAGATATTGTCTATAAGGTGAAAAGTCAATACCAACTCCCCAACCTATAAACTTCATGATTTCATTCTTACTTACTTTACCATGTCTATCTATAAATGTCAAGATTTTTTTAACTGATTGACTTCTATCAGTAACAGATTTTAGTTCACCAATTGCTTTATCAATCATTTTATTGTGTGTTTTAATTCTATTAGACCACGCCATATTATGCTTTACATGATATAATGTTTCTTCTGCATATTGATTTCTATAGTCAACATCTGTCAAGTAACGATCCATCAAATCTACTAATTGATCTTCATTATAAAATTTACCACATTCAGCACCCAACTCACTAAACAATTCTCTATTCTCATCACTACTCTGATACAAATATGGTAGGCCTTGAATCATACCATCTTGTGCAGAAATTGCCCAACGGTTTCCACATAGAACACCAAAAGAACATCTATGTAATTTTTCATAATATTCTTTTTTAGAATCGACTCCTTCTATATCAAAGTAATCTTCATCTTTCTTATCTGCTAGTGAACACCAAACTGTAAAGTCTTGTCTTTTTTCTCTAAGTTTTCTAATAGCACTTAGAAACATTGGATAGTTTCTATATGCTTGTGGTCTATGATTAAATACAATTACCTTTTCTGGTTCTCTACATATATCATCAGAGATATCTGATTCATTAACACCAATATATTGTGCAGTCATAATTGATTTTAATTTATTTAATGTTTCTGTATTAAAATAAGTTTCTGCTTCATTTAAAATGTTGCCAATTTGTGTTTCAGTATTTAATCCACAAGAAGACATTTCCAAAGTTCCCATCATATTATATGGAAAATAAGTTTTTGCATACTTAGCAAATTCTTTTGTTTCAGTCCAATGACAATATCCAACAATTGGAATCTTACCAAAGTGAGTAGCATTTGCTAAGAAGTTTGAAATATTAACTGTCCATTCTGGTAAATGAGAATATACAAAATCAAAGTCTTTATGTTTCCAATTTACAATTCTAGACCATGCACTATAGTCAAAATGACCACGCATTGAGTTTGGATATGTTGGTAATTCAAGTTGGTATTGTTTCACATTAGGAAGATTCAATAAACTAGAATAAGAAGTCAATGGTACATGCCAAATTAAATCATCTCTTATTTTACCAATTTCTCTTACTATATCAGAAAAAAATTTTACAAAAGAATCTTTATCAATATGTTTTTGATAAGTTATATTTGGAACTACCAAAACTTGATAACAATTCTTTTTAACTTCTACATCATAAAAAAGACTCATCTTATTATATCAATTTTATCAATATTATCTACACTCCAAAATTCTAGATCTTTTCTCAATCTACCATCTGCTCTAACAGACTCCCATCTTCTTTGTGCTTTGTTTTTCCACCACTTAACAATGTTATCAAAATAATAATTGTCAAAGTTTGATTTCTTTTCTAGTTTATCAGTCTCACCAAAAATATATTCCTTTGTATTAGCAAAACCATAATCAGAAACATAGTATCTTTTTTGTGTAGTGATAGCCATCTTTTCTTTTATGATTCCCATTAAAGCATTGTATTTTTGCATATCATGAGTTTTTAGATTTTCTTTGAGAATGGAAAGAATTTTTGCTTGAGTTCTAAACTTTCTGCTTGTAGGTATCTCTTGATCATCTGGAACAAGTGGACCACCATTTCTTTCTTCAAGATTTAAACGAATCTTTTTATAAATCTCATCTGATAAATTTAAAAGTAATTTGCTATCAGTATCACCTTTATATCTGATGTAAGGTTTTAAACCATCATACTGACTTGTTCCTTTTATAGATCCATACAAAGATGTTGTTTCAAAAAACAATGCTTCCATTTGATCATATTTGTTATTTACATATTCCCTAAGTTCATGACAAACACAAATAAGAGCAATTAATTTTCCACCAAGACAATTAAATCCAAATGGTTGTGAAGGAACAATATTAAATCCATTTACAAAATGTTTATTAGCAAGTTTTAATGGAGTCTGTTTAACATTGAAAAATACATTTCTTGGTTTGATATTAATAACGGGAGAACCCAATTTAATAAAACCAACATACTTGCCAGTTGTCTTTTCTTTAATTCCAAAGCGTGAAGACCTGCCGGGGGAATTATCTGCGTTGAATGATGCTGTTAATTCCAAAAGTGTTGTATAATCTTTTGTCAACATTTTTCCCTCGGCAGGTTTATCTGAAGTATGGATAATTTCAAATTCCATATCTTCAGGAGCTAGGTCTGGGTTGTCAAACAAATCACCCTCTGGACCTAACCCAAATAGCGAAAGAGAACTTGGTAGCTCTTCCATTCTCTTACGCTTCTTATATCTATAGTACGCTTCTATGTCAGCAAATTCATCATAGAAACCAACATAATCATTATAGATACTTATTGTTTCTTCTTTACTTAAAGCTAGCATCAGCCATAATCTCTGTTAAACAAGCGGCCATGTTAAGTTCTTGATCTGCAACAAATGCCGCTTTATATTGATAATCTGCAAGTGTAATAATAACTTGAGGAATTGAATTTTCTTGTACTTTAGTATTTAGCGCTTCATATAACTTTTTAAATATTTTTGTGGAATCATTATCTAAATTTTCAGCGACCCACTTTCTCATATCATTGAACTTTTTATCTTTGAGAAGATCCATTAATTCTTCAATAGATTTATCAGAAATATTTGCAAGGATACCCGAATCAATTTCACCAGAAACACTATACCTTTGAAGTTCATTCAAACATCTTCTAAAGTCTGGAAAATATTTATTGACTAGTTCAACAAGAACTTGTTGATTATACTTCACTCCTTCTTCTTCAAGAATGGTACATATTCTTTTGAAGAAAGAAGAAGCGATTGTTGGGGAATCTTTCTTAGCAATTTTATAATCAACAACCGCACATCTAGAATGAATTGGATCAATGATTCTATTTTTAAAATTACAAGTAAAGATAAAGGAACAATTGGAAGAAAACCTTTCAATAAAACCACGCATAGCAGGTTGTGTGGATGAAGGATTTAAATAATCAGCTTCATCTATGATAACAACTTTTCTACCACCTGTCATAGAAACAGATGAACAATATTGATCTAATTTAGATCTCAAAAGATCAATACCAGATTCTTCAGAACCATTTATAATGATGTAATCTGAATTAGTTTCTTTACAAAGTGCAACCGCAGATGTAGTCTTACCAATACCTGCTCCACCAGAAAGTAAAAGATTTGGAACATGATTTTTGTCTACAAATTCTTGTAGAGAATCTTTAATAGTATTTGGAAGGATACAATCTTGAATTGTTTGTGGTCTATACTTTTCTACCCAAAGGATGTCTTTATTCATGCTCCTATTTTTGTTTCAGTTATTTCAATAAATTCTAACGCAGGATTATTTTTTACAATTTTAGCTTCAGCATTAACTTCTTTTTTTGTTTTAAAGATTCTTGTCAATCTCATTGAAGAATTCTTTCTCTTAAATACTAAGTTATAATGCTTAACTTGTTTAGCCATACAACCTCCTATTAACTATAGCTTGAAGATGATTCTGTTGCAATCCAATACTCAACACCAACACCTTTTGATTTAAAGTGTGCAATACCTCTGGATGAGATTTGAACATCATAATCATCTCTCATTAATTTTAAGTTTTCATGTTTGAAAACAACTTTAAAGTTTTTGTCAGTATCACCAACTTCAATACCAACTTCATCTGTAGATGAATTATTAACATCCATTACAGTTAGTTCCATTTTAGATCCATTACCAACAACTCCAATTTCTGGAAGATGTAGAACTGCTGCCGCTCTGAGCAAAGAATCTAAATCTGATTGTGTCAACTCAAAAGCAATATCTGCTTGAGGAAACTCAATATCTTTCTCAGGTGGAGAAACAAACATACTTGGATCAGCATAAACATACTTAACTCTTTTCTTACCCTCAATCATTTTTACATGATTACCATTAAACTCAAATGTAGGTTTATTGAACATTGACAAAGTTCCAAGGAATTTGTTAAGTTCATACACCGCAAAGTCTTGAGGAAAGTTTTCTTTGACAGTCGCCCTCGCCAAAATATTTTTTTGCGGAGATACTGTTTTTAATTCTTGACCTGTTTTAAAAGCCAAGGATTGATTGATCTCTGAAAAGTTTTTCAGAATGTCTTGTGTTTCTTTAGATAGTTCCATATTTCACCTTTTAGAATGGATTTTCAATTGTCTTTAATTTAATTGTATCATCTGTTTCTTCATTTGTCAAGTTTTTTTCTTCACCTTGCATGAACGCATAATAATACATCAGAACAACATAATGTAATGTCTTAAAAAGATCCTTTTTATTCTTACCTTCTTTTTTTCCAAATCTAACAAGATATTTTAATGCCGCACCACGACAAAATTCTTCCGCAATTCCTATATGAGAAAACAAATCTTGTATTTGAAAATCTTCTGCATTTTTTTCACTAACATAATGTGCAGAATAAGTTGAACTTATATAATCTTCTAAAAGACCTATAATTTCTTTTTCCTTATATTTCACTTTATCCTTCTAGATTTCTTCTTCTTTAATTCTTCTTCACGTTTTTCTTTGAATGGACGTGTTTCCAAATCCATACCATGAGAAGCATATTGTAATTGACCAAGATCTTTCATGTTACCATTGAAAACAAAATGACCAACATGCTGAATAACCATCCAAGGACATAACCAAACACTCAATCCCATCTTTCTAACCAATTGACAAAACATATAATCTTCAGAAAGATAGCGGTCAGAATTATTTGACGCACCTTCACCCATCCATACATCATTGTCTATGATAGTATCAAAATAAGCATGAATATATCTATCACCTTTGAAATGTTCTGTTCTATTATGATCTGGTTTATATGAATATTTTGGATATGTTTCTTTAAATTTTTCAAAAACAGATCTATGTATCATCATAAATCCAGTTCCTGTTTCTAATACATCAACAGGTTCAATTAATGAAATTCTACTATTACCTCCTGTTGGATTAAAAACAAAATCACCTGTATATTTTTCTAAATCTAACGGACTATTATCACCCAAACCTGCATCAACCGCATTCCTTACCTTTTCCCAAGCAATAGTTTTCTTTGGATAAGGACCACCGATAACTGGATGTTTATCTTTATCACATAATGCAGCAAGAGAAATTAAGTCATTCGGATCCCAAGATATATCAGAATCAACAAACATCAAATGAGTATATTGTTCTGCTCTTAAAAATTCATCAACTAAATAATTTCTTGCTCTTGTTATAAGAGACTCATTAAACAAATAAAAGAATTTAAGATCTATACCATACCTTGCAGCAAGAGTTGTAGTGTCAATTGCAGATCTAGTGTACATACCAGAACACATGCCACCATACATTGGAGTTGCAACAAATATATGTTTTTGTCTTAATTCTTCAACAGATATTTTAATTTCCATAGGCTTACCTTCACGAGAGCATTAAAAAAGTGATGGGGAAATACCCATCACTCTATTTATTAGAATGGATTAAGATCAGAATCTTCTGTTAATTCAGGTTCTTCTTGTTTCACTTCTTCAGGTTTGTCATTCACATCTGCATCAACTTTAGTATACAGATCTTTAAATGAAGTTTTAGTTTCTTCATCAAACCTATTGATACACAATTCAATTGCTTGAAGTCTATCACCAAAGATAGAATACGCTTTACAAATATGAGCCAAGCGTCTTGTAGCAATAATTTCATCCACGCCACCATCATAAAAAGTTTTGCGAATAATATCAGACCATGAAACAAGTTTTGCTGCAAAGTCTGGATCTGGACATCCAAGCGAATCCAAGAGCTTTGTAACAATATTTTTTTCAACCGCAACAGAAGGATATTCTTGTTCAATGGTAATTGGAAATCTTTCAAGGAAAGCTTCATTCATAATATTTGTACCAATGAATCTACCATCTTCACTACCTTTACCTTTAGTATTAGCAGTTGCTACAACATTAAAACCATGACTAGGTTCAACCCAACGATTTACTTTTTTCAAGTAAACACCCTTACCTTCAAGTACAGGTTGTAAACAAGCAATTTTCATAGTTGCATAATCAATCTCATCTAAAAGAAGAAGTGCACCACGCTCCATAGCTTTTACAACTGGACCATCTTCCCAAATGGTTTGACCATCAACTAAAGTATAATGACCTAACAGATCATCTTCGTCAGTTTCAGCAGTAATATTAATTCTGAAAAGTTCTCTTTTCAGTTCTGCAGCAACTTGCTCAACCATCATGGTTTTACCATTACCAGAAAGTCCTTGAATCCACACAGGATAAAATTGTCCAGATTTGACAATTCTAGCAAGGTTTTTATAGAAACCAAACTTGACATAGTTTGGATCTTTTGAAGGAACATATACAGGAGTTGTATCAACAACAGGAACAGGATTTTTAATCATAGGTTGTTCCAATGAAACTTCAGGATTAATAGGTACAACTTGAGCAACCATTTGTGGTCCATCAAATGCAGGAATCTGGAATTGATTTCTAGCAACACGAAACTTTGGATTAACAAACCAAGTCGCAGTCTTGCGACCCATTTCACTTGCCAACTCCAAGGCTTCTGTTTTTGAGATAATAGAGCGACCAAATCGCTCTTGAGCTTTGTTGAAAAAATCAATTTGATAGTCTTTGAATTTAGTCATCATATTTCATTGGATGAAGGTTAATCAATCATTGTATATACAGGATACCACAGGGAAACGTCAATGTCAAGTTTTTTATGCCGCAATCTTATCAATCATTGAATTGAGAATGACTCGGTTGGAAAGTCTGTTGCCGACCATCTTCTTGAAGGCGGTCTTGATTTGACCCTTGGTCGCATCTTCAGCAAGTCCGTCTAGGTTAGTATCTTCAAGTCCGCGCATCTTATCAATATTGATAAAATATCTTTCATCATATCCATGAGTATTTTCAACTCCAACAGAACCTTTCTTAAATGATTCAGAATATTTCTGCCAATCATTATTATCAAAATCCCAGAATCCACGTTGTTTCCACCATCTGCGAGGTGCCAAGAAAATTCCAAGGACATTTATACCAGTTGATGCTTTGACATATTTCAGAAGATCTTCAGTTTGAGAAGCACCAAGATCAAAAGTTTTTCCATTTCTACATTTGATAAATGCTCTATGATTCCCACCATAACTGTATCTTCTTCTGGCCGCAATAGGATGATACCCATTCACAAAATAATTTCCATAGTTCTGATTTAATCTTGAGTCTCTATATTGATCACCAGTATCAACCCATTTATCACCAAAATCAATCATTGCGTGTGAAGTTCTTGATTCACCATCAGTAAGATAAACCGCATTAACAATTTCTGCACCAGTTGATTTTTTAAACTCATAAACAATTGATGGAGTAAGAATAATTGAATCATCAAGTGGAGTACCACCGAGACCAAAAGAATGTGGACATTTTAATTGTGGACCAAATGCGCCCCATCCATATCTATTTCCAATTGAATTTCCAAGTCCAAGAAAATATTTTGCACCTTTCTGAAATTCTCTTTTATTCATTCTACTTGAAAGAATATTTAAGAGATGAAAATCACCAGGAAAAATATCACCCTTCTTTGGATTTGTAATTCTTTCTTTAATATATTTTTCAGAATTATAATCTTCTCTATAATTGATGTTTGTATGTTGTCTGTTTCGTCGACCATAAGCATCTGAAAACATATAAACCTCAAATGAGATTTGAACTTTTTCACAAAATGCAGCAAGAACTAAACATTGTTCTACAGTTTCAGAAATACAATTAGACATTGATCCAGACCAATCAATGAAAAGTAAAAGTCCATGATTTTTACCATCTGGAAGAACAGTCATTTTTTTGAAAATATCTTCACTATAGCGATACTTGAAAAGATTTCCAGAATCAATGATTCCAGTTTTTGCTGTCATTGCACGGGCATGTTGTCCTGCCGCTTTCTTCATTTCAAATTCTTTAGCAAGATAGTTAATGACTTTAGAATGCTTAGTTCTAAAATTCTTCCATAGATCATTCAACAAATTAGATGCTTCACCAGAAGCACCCCAGCCATCTGTATCTTTTCCATTATATATACCATGATCTGTTGAAGTCTGTTCTTCAATATGTGTAATCATTTCTTTATAATCAACAATATATTGATTAAGATTAAAATCAGGTTCATTCAAATAAAGATAGTCAGGAGAATTTGCAGACTCCGCAAGTAAATCACCTTGATTACTTTCCCATTCTTGATCAGTATATGAAAAAGGTTCAACTTTACTTGCATCAGTTATACCACGATCAGGTGTACCAAATCCGCCTTTAGGTCCAGTTTGAATTTGTTCAGAATCTTTACCTTCATTTTTTTCTTCGTCAGATTCATCTTGAATATTATTTGATGAAGAATTATTTTCAGATGATTCACCATCATTTTTTTGACCAGGCCCATCTTGTGTTTGATCTGATTCATTTTCTTCTTCACCTTCACATGAAGGATTGTTACTATCAGAAGACTCACCATCGTCATCTGAATTCATTTCCATTGAATCATCATTACCTTCTAATCTTTCAGAAGGATCATTACTTTCATCACCATATTGATTATTAAATGAATCTTCAAAATCTTCATGTTGATCAGTGTCAGATTCGTGATCTTTTGAATAGTTCCAAAGTTTTTCAACAACATCAAGAACCTCAGCAAATGTTTCAGTTCTTTCAACCATCTCAACATATTCACGTTCTTCGTCAGAAAATTCAATGTCAAGGGCAGTTCCACATTTTGTATAAAGATTGATTCTGTCAATCAATTTCAATTCATTTAGATCCATTCCTCTGACACCAAAAAAATCTTCTTTGAGAAGTTTGTCATAACCCTCAACCATTTGCTTACCCGCACCAGGAAACTTTCTCTTGATCTTCTTTTCAATTCTGGCGTCCTCAACTACATTAACAAATGATTTGTAACCTGGACCCCTATCAGAAGGAGTCTGGTGCCAACCATCTTCAGGTGTATATCTGGCGTGTCCAACTTCATGAGAACACATCAGGTCATATACAGGACCATTCATCCATTTATATACAGGGAGTAGGAGTTTGCGGTTCTTGAGATCAAACATGGCTGTGTCATATTTACCATGTTGAACATCAAGATTTTCTTCCGCCATGAGTTTGGCGACTAGGGATTTGGTTTCTCTCAAATCAGACATAGGAATCCTCAATGGGTTTATCAATCATTTTACAGGTATAGTATACCACAGGTGGGGGAAGAAGTCAAGTTTTTTGAAAACCTTAACAATTTCAATACTTTAGTGATATCTCTCATTTCCATAACAACAGGATACCATAAATATTTAGAGAAGTCAAGTTTTTTGACCAATTGGCTCCCGGGGAAGGATTCGAACCTTCACGTCCTCGTCCTGCAACAAAGACAGACCCTAAACAGTGGCCCGTGTCTACCAGTTTCACCACCCGAGAGTCAATTGGTCAATATCAAAAAAGCAACATAAACATTGAGAATAAGTAAAGCTACTTCAACCAAGTTTCTTCTTCCAGATGTTTAGACTCATGTTCTTTTAATTCTTCAACATCTGTAAAAATTTCATCACATTCAAAACAACTATTAAAACCATGCTTTTCATAGAAGTCTTGTTGCGTCATATTAGATTTGCTTTCTTCATTCCATCGATCATTCTTGTAACACCAATTCCGCCACCAAACCTTGGTACAAAATCATGTTCCAAAAATTCATCTAATTCTTTTAATACTCTTTCTTCACCAAATAATTCATAAAGTAAATTTGCATAACCGCCGTCAGATATTGTATGAAATTGTTCTCTCATCATATCCACATCATCAGCTCTTTCTGCAGAACCAATTGTTTCTTGCCCACCAATAATTACATCACATTTTAATGCGGCCATTCCACCAGTAGATAAAGGTGTAGGGTCTTTTTTCATATTCCAGAATGGTGAGGTTGTGTAAGGGAAGTGTGTGAGGAAAAATACGTCTCCGTATTCATTATACATATCTGACTCATGTTTAGCGGTAAGTAAGTTGTCAGATGCTGTATACTTACCGCACATCGATAAATAATTACCACCAGGGAAGTGGTCCGTATATGGTGCCCTTCCATGATCGCACTTAAATCCTAAATGAACGAGTAACTCATCTTCCATCTTAATTAAATCATCAAATGTACCAGGCATTTCAAATTCAAACATTGGAAATATAATTTCATGCCTACCAGGTATTGGATTTGGTTCTTGTCTATAACTAGTACTTACACAAAAACAACCAGGAATTTCTGGTCTTGTAAGCAATTCATATTCTAGCCACATCTGGCCAGTTTGAGGTAGTGGCCAAATTTCACCATTGTATTCGTATGTCGCAACTGTAGTTGGATCTTCACAAGCGGCAAGAATAGATAATCTATTTTGTGTGTGAACTTCTACAAAGTTTTTAGAAAGAAAAAATTCTCTGAGGCGGGATGTAACAGTAGTGAAATCGTTTGGATCAATCAATGATGTCATAAAATTCCTTTCGAGATTTCTTTTTTATTTATACGATTTCAATTCTCTGGATCATAAGATTTGCCTACATCTTTTCCAAATTCTGTAAAATAACTTAAATCAGTTTCTTTTGCTATTCTATTCTCAACTGAATATACTGTTTGATCTATTAAATAACCTGGATTCTTTTTAAGTCTATTAAAAGTAAATGCAACATCACTCCAAACAATTCTATTATTTGGATAACAGAAAAAATTACCATCATCCATTTTAAAAAAATGTCCACATTTATGTTCAGGGTCTTCAGAAAAATTAACATCTAAATTGCCCGCTTTGTTTTCAAAACCCCAATCTAGAGTGAACATATATTCACCCCAATGTTTTTTTCCACTATGGTCTACTAGTTCTGCTCTCTTTCTCGCAAGTCTTTCTCTCACATTAACATCAATGTATGGTGAAAAACAATCCCAATAATGATGCATATCTAGATCATAAACTGGTGCATCTTTTTTCCAACAAAAAGCAGTTATAGGTCTTCTAGTCCAATTAACTCCATTTTCTAATAAACATTCAAATAGTGGAACTCTATGTTCAATACTTGCTACTGAATGAATATCAACTACTGAATACTGTCCTTGTCCTTTACTATGATCATACAAATATTCATCCCTTATAAAACAATTTATACAAGGAATATTATGATTTAAGTATGACACTAAACTGAAGCATGTGCAATAGGTGACAAAGATGTTTCCCAACCGCCAATAACAATTGCTCCTGTATCTGGATGAGTTAATACTTTATATTCACCATCAACGTCCCATGTATCATCAACTAAGTTTGGTTTATCCACAAAGAGTGTAATAGTACCATCTTTATCTTGGGCATACCATTTCCACTTATCATCAACCATAAATTCAAACCTAATACGTTTCTTCTCTGTATTCTCCATTTGACCTCATTGTTGTATAGTTGTTTGAGTTTTGATCATAAGAATCAAATACACCATCTTCATAATCTTGCAATTCTTCTGTAGAACCATTTCTAACAATAGTATTTAATTGTTGAGTTATGTTTCTTTGCTTTTTATGTAAATGTCTTTTTTCGATTTTAGATTTGGCCATTCTTTCTCATCCTTTTAATATTAATTTTTCTTTTTTTCATTGCTTGTTTTAAAGTAAAATTTGGAACACTCCAAAAAAATTCATTACCTTCCATATGTTCCATTTCATGTTGAAATATTATAGAAGACAATCCATTAAACACTGCACCTTTTGTTGAACCATCACGGACTTCAAAT
>CEUS01047189.1_pt1 | contig 43400 bp, 44 predicted proteins | sample 427031 | NCBI WGS metagenome assembly CEUS01 (sample SAMEA2622837, study PRJEB7988) | marine metagenome | biome: marine biome (ENVO:00000447); feature: marine epipelagic mixed layer (ENVO:xxxxxxxxx); material: "saline water (ENVO:00002010), including plankton (ENVO:xxxxxxxx)" | depth 140 m | reverse complement strand
CATTATAGGGCTGAGTTTTCGTGTAATCAAGATCTCGCAGATCCTATCACGGCTAAGCTTGCTATTGACATTGCCAGATATTTTACATATTATGCAGACCGTTTTTGAATATTCATTGGGACTTGGCTGTGCTAACATCAATAATTGAGATCATGGGTATGTTGGGCCGTGCGGTCAATGACTTTCTTGGGAAGAATGGTCCGCAATTAGCTGCTGCTGTTTCGTATTATGCACTTTTCTCACTTTTCCCTCTAGCCTTGGCTATACTGTCTGGACTAAGCTTCATATTAGCTCCTGAAGCTGTCGAGGAGCTGGCACTTAGCATTGCTGAGCAAGCCCCAGTTTCGAATTCCACAGTTAGTGATATCTTGACTGGCGTTATATTAAGCAGGGGAATTGCCGGGGTAACTGGTATAATTGGTTTGCTCATTGCAGGCACCGCTGTATTTGGCGCTATAAGGAAGGGTATAAATGCTACGTGGGGGATCACAAAACCACGACCTTTCTTGCAGGAAAGATTTATCGACATATCCCTAATGTTGATAGCTGCACTCTTAATCCTTGTTTCAATATTTGCTACCGCTGTATTGGCATACATTATTGAGATTATGCAGTTTGTTACTAGAGAAACATTGATAGATAGAGAGATTCTGTGGGATAGAACTGCGTCTACCATTCCTCCAATATTGTCATTGACAGTATTCTTGGGTCTATATTATTTCCTTCCGAATACTAAAGTCTACATTCAGGATGTTTTGCCTGGTGCACTTGCAGCTACTATAGCTTTTGAAGTGGTTAAGAATGTTTATGTTTTATATGTTCGAGACTATTCTGTATACAATAGCATATATGGTTCCATGGGGAGCATAATGGCTCTATTGGTATGGGTTTACGTTTCAGCAATAGTCTTACTGTTCGGGTCATTGATTACTTCTAGGTATTCAAAATATCGGATGTCTAGACAAAGAGAGGAAGAATATACTGTTAGCGTACTATCTGCTGGGAAGAGACCGGTTATTACCGAGACTCGTATAGACGATTGAGTCAGATCAGTATTGGTATATTCAAGAACAGGTTGATTTTATGTTGGGGACTTTAGGTAAATTCATAATCATTCTGGTGCATTTGATAATGATTTCGGCATGTATAGTCGAATCAGTAGAGACACCTACTCCGGATCTTCTACCCATACCATCTCCTGCAAACAGTATATCCACTAACTTGGGATTAGACTCTCCTTCAACGCCACCAACATCTCTTGTCGGTGGATATCCGGATATTGCTAAGGTTGTAGATATTGTGGGACCATCTGTTGTTGCATTATCAGTTATTACTGAAAATGAGCAATGTGATTTTTTCATGAGGTGTCGGATTGTAGAGCGGCAAGGTGCCGGCACCGGTGTTATATTTGATAGTTCTGGTTTGATAGCGACCAATAATCATGTAATAGAAGATGCAATTGAGATCATAGTTTCATTACCTGACGAGTCGACAATAGAGGCAGATCTAGTAGGGCGTGACCCAGCGACGGATTTGGCAGTAATCAGAATTCCGGGAGATCAATACAGAGAAGTAAAATTTGCAAATCCAGAATATATAACGATAGGTGATTGGGTTGTAGCTATTGGTAATGCATTAGACTTACTTGGTGGACCAACTGTTACAGTTGGTATTGTTGGCGCATTAGATAGAGTAGTTACTACTGAAGGTGGAACACTATTCGATATGATACAGACTGACGCAGCTATAAATCCAGGTAACAGTGGGGGGCCATTGGTGAATTTGAATGGCCAGGTTATTGGCATAAATACCGCCAGAAGTGGAACAGGTGAAGGAATAGGTTTTGCCACTAGTGTTTTCACTGTGGTGCCTGTGATAGATTCGATAGTTGAAAACGGTAAAGTGATATTCCCATGGTTAGGTGTAGGTATAGATGACGTTACGCCTGCGTCGGCAGCTCGGTTAGACTTGTCCGAAAAAAGAGGTGTCTTGGTTCTATCCGTAAGTCAAGGGGGACCAGCATTTGATGCTGGTATTCTTGCTGGAGACATAATAGTTGGTATAAACCAACAAATGGTTGAAAATGTTAAACAACTTCAGGTTGCAGTCAGGGACAAATCTGTGGGAGACAATATAAATGTTCACCTAGTTAGGGATGGTGCTAACAAAGTAATCGAAGTATTGCTTGGAGAGATGCCAAGAGGTTTGTGACGAGATTTTCTATTTGACTAGATCTATACCTATTTTGAGCACTACACCGTCTATATTATGTTCTTCGAAGTATTCAGATGTAGTAGGATCAGAAATCTCAATGTGGTCTGATAACGTTTCTTGTCTGATATAGGACTGGAAGTTGGATATAGCTTTAGAGATGCGTTCGTCGGTGTTGTATTTAGTGTTAATATGATCAGCTATATCGAAACCCGCTGACCTACGCATATTCTGCAGGCGATGGATTATCTCTCTGACTATGCCTTCGTCTTTCAGTTCGCCCGTGAGTTCCTTGTCTATAGCAACTAGATATCCAGAATCAGATGCAGATGTATAACCGTCTTTGTCAGTATAATTCAAGTTAAGTTCATCAGGTTCGATTTCATATTCATCTAGAATGATTTTGAATCCAGCTTTCGCTTTCAGCGCTGTCTGGTTTTGATCCAACCTTGATATAAGATTGTTAATTTCCGAGAGTTGGCTACCATACTTTGAGCCTGCTACAGCCGGGTTGATACTTAGTGTGAAATCGAGGACTTTATCTTCTGAATGTATTTCAACTATTTCTTTGACATTTAGTTCGTCGAGTATTTGATCAGAGACTAGTTTTAGAAATGAACTTTCTTCCTCATCCTTTAATTTAACCAAAATTCTGGCTAAGGGTTGTCTCACTTTTATTCCGCTCTTGCTTCTTGATGAGCGTCCGAGGCTAGATATTTGCATTGCCAGTCTGATTGCTTTAGATAAGTCCTGATCTATTAAAGATTCGTTACAGATTGGATAATCCGATAGATGGACACTTTCTGGGGCGTTAAGATCGCACGATACAACCAGGTTCTGGTATATAGACTCAGATATAAATGGCGCAAAAGGAGCCATTAACTTAGCTACGGTAACAAGGCAATCATACAATGTATTGTACGCTGATATCTTATCTTGATCGTTTTCACTTTTCCAAAACCGGCGTCTACTGCGTCTAACATACCAATTTGACAGGGTGTCTACAAACTCTTGTATTCGTCTACCAGCTTCAGTCGGATTGTATTCTTCCAAAAGTTCTGTAACTTGCATTATGAGTATATTTAGTTCGGAGAGTATCCACCTGTCCATCTCTGCGGTAATTTTTACATCTTTCGATAGAGTTGGATTAAAATCGTCTATGTTAGCGTAGGTTATGAAAAATGAGTATGTATTCCATAAGGTTAAGAAGAAATGTCTTAGAGTCTCCCCGACCAATTGACTAGAGAACCGCCGGTTATTTCCTGGAGGCGCAGCAGTGAATAGGTACCATCTTAGAGCATCTGCACCATGAGTGTTTATCACTTCCCACGGCTGTATAACATTACCCTTGGACTTGCTCATCTTGGCGCCTTTTTCATCCTGTATCAATCCGAGGCAGATGACGTTTTCGTAGCTGTTACCTCCTGTTAGGAGTGTTGATATAGCGTGCAGGCTATAGAACCATCCTCTAGTTTGATCTACAGCTTCGCATATATAACTAGCCGGGAACTTACCATCAGAGATCAGGTCGTTAAGTTGTTCTTGGGATGTAATATGCCATTGAGCGAATGGCATGGCACCAGAGTCAAACCAAACGTCCATGACTTCAGGTACACGGTACATATCGTTCTTGCAAGACTGGCATTCTAGTATTACGTTATCTATGTAAGGCCGGTGCAAGTCACTAGGCAGATCATCAGTATTGGATAATTGTCTTATATCATCAGTTGTGCCTATGCAAGTGTATTCACTGCAACTCTCGCATTGCCATATAGGTATTGGTGTTCCCCAATACCTTTCCCTAGATATAGCCCAATCCACATTGTTTCTGAGCCATTCCCCGAACCTGCCATTCTTTATGTAATCGGGGTACCAGTTGATTTCTTGGTTGCCAGATAGCAGTTCATCTTTTAGAGAAGTGGTTCGTATGTACCACGAACTCTTAGCATAATATAGCAATGGTGTATCACATCGCCAGCAAAAAGGATATGTATGTTTATATATTTCATTACGGTGGAGCAATCCTCTAGTATCTAAGTCTCTTGTTATATCTTTGTCCGCATCTTTAACAAACTTCCCCGCGAATTCATAGTTACCTAATATTTCACCTTTTGAATCAACATGCTGAACAAAAAACAACCCTTCTTGTGAACCAATATCCAAGTCAACTTCACCGAACGCAGGTGCGATATGAACAATGCCTGTTCCGTCTTCCATAGAAACGAACGAGGCATTTATTATCCTTGGTCGGAATTCCTGAGTATTCGCTGTCTGATTTTCTTTCAGGGATCTTATTTCTATTCCATATTGTTCTGGATTGTATAGTGGTTCGTATCTTATATCATAGAGTTCGCTACCTAAGAAGTTGTTGAGAATTTGATAATCAGAGTCCATTACCTTTTCAAGTAAAGAAGAGGCCATGACTATTATTTCTTCATTGGAATCCGTTCTGACTAGTACTGCAGAATAGTTGGAGTCATTTGATACAGCGAGTCCAGTGTTGCCAGGGAGAGTCCATGGTGTAGTTGTCCAAGCTAGGAAATACACAGGGTACTGTGTAGCCAGTTCTCTCAAATACGTATATGCAGATTCAGATGCCTCAGGTTCATCTTCTTCCTGAGCCATCTTGAATTTAATATAAACTGAAGGATCAGGAGTGTCTTCTTGGTATCCTAGCGAAACTTCATGGGAGCTGAGGCTAGTGACACATCGTGGGCAATGTGGTGTAACCTTATAATCTCTATAGACCAAATTCTTTTCCCAGAATTGCTTTACCAGCCACCAGCAGGTTTCGATATATTCGTTATTTAGAGTAGCGTAAGGGTTATCCATATCTACCCAAAAGCCTATACGATCTGTGAGGTCTTCCCAGTCTTTGACATATCTGAAAACGCTTTCTCTGCATTTGGCGTTGAATGCTTCTACTCCGTAGGCTTCTATTTCGCCTTTGGTAGAGATTCCTAACTCTTTTTCCACTTCCAATTCGACCGGTAGCCCGTGAGTGTCCCATCCACCTTTTCTGATGGATTTGAACCCCTTCATTGTTTTGTACCTGGGCATTATGTCTTTGAATGCCCGTGCCAATACATGATGAAGTCCGGGACTCCCATTCGCTGTAGGAGGACCTTCATATAGGACGAAAAGAGGTCTGTCACTATCGGTGAATTCCGATTTTCTGAAAATATCGTTTGTTTTCCAGAATGACTGTATATCGGTTTCCATAGCAGGGAAATTCACCCTACTAGAAACTGGTTTGAATAGCTTTTTTGTGCTGCTATCTTGGTGGTTTATATCTGACATTTTGCATTGTCCTCGTGTATATCCGGTTGAAAAGAAAACCCCGCCCATTTTAGACGGGGATGCTAGAAAACTTCCTCCGGTAATTCTATCAGGAATGGTTATGAATTGTAAAATTAAAGGATACAGGCATAGTACGAAAACATTATTTCGTAACAAATATGTAACACTAAGGCAATAAGTTTGAAACATGCATAGATCATTATTATGATCAGTAGACCATAATAATGGTTATAACTCTAGGATTATTTAGCCACCTGGGGTGGTATTTATGATTCTCTATCTAGGAGGTGACACTTATGGATTCAGGAAGTATAGCTTGGATGCTTACGGCATCTGCTTTGGTATTATTAATGACACCGGGACTTGCGTTCTTCTATGGCGGTCTGGTAAGGGCCAAGAATGTAGTTAACACCATAATGTACAGCTTTATCGCCATGGCTTTGGCAACCGTTGTATGGGTATTATGGGGATACAGTCTTGCCTTTGGTCCTGGAAGTGCATTCATTGGTGACTTAAGTGCTATTGGTCTGCAGGGAATAGGCATTGATGATGGTGAAGGTGTACCAACTTTGTTATTCGTAGCATTCCAAGGTATGTTCGCCATAATAACACCCGCCCTGATTACTGGAGCATTTGTTGAGAGGTTCAAATTTACTACATATTTGGTATTTCTAGTACTATGGTTAACTCTAGTCTATGCACCAATATGCCACTGGGTATGGCATGAAAATGGTTGGCTTTGGGATATGGGGGCTCTAGACTTTGCCGGTGGTACAGTAGTTCATATAAACGCAGGTATAGCTGCTGTAGCTGCCGCAATGATGGTTGGCAAACGTAGGAATCCAGGAATTGAACCACACAACGTACCATATGTCGTTTTAGGTGCAGGCTTACTTTGGTTCGGTTGGTTCGGATTTAATGCTGGATCAGCTGTTGCTGCAGATACTCTAGCCGTTAGTGCATTTATCGTTACTAATGTCGCAGCGGCTACCGCTGCGCTGACATGGGGACTTATATCTCATATGAGAACAGGTAAGATGAGTGCGGTTGGGGTTGCTACTGGAGCTGTTGCTGGTCTAGTTGCTATAACACCAGCATCTGGATTCGTTGGTGTTATGGGAGCTATGGCTATAGGAGCTTCTGCTGGTGCTATATGTCTTTTCGCAGTTGACATAATAAAAGGCATGGGATTAGACGATGCCTTGGATGTTTTTGCAGTTCATGGCCTTGGAGGAATAATTGGAGCCCTTCTGACTGGAGTATTTGCAGTCGAGGCAATAGGTGGTACTGCAGGTGTGATTGAGGGAAACGCTGGAGTTATGGGACCACAAATAATTGGTATACTTGCAACGTTGGGATATTCACTTGTTGTCACAATGGCTATACTTTTCGTTCTGGATAAGATTCCTGGCCTTGGGTTAAGAGCTAGTGAAGCTGCAGAAGATCAAGGTATGGATATATCTGCACATGGAGAGAGAGCTTTCGTTAGAGATGGTGCGGATTAATCTAGAGCGATTTTGTTCTAGCGCCTAATTATAGGATAATTTGGAGGAGAAATATGTTGAAGATAGAAGCTATTTTTAGACCTGAGAGAGTTAATGCGGTTTCAACAGCTTTACTTGATGCTGGAGTTACTGGTTTTCATTATCAGAATGTTACGGGACAAGGACAGCAGAGGGGAGTTGAAGTGGTTACAGGGAGAGGAGGACAGGCTACGACGAGATCTGCGGTTCCAAAAACCCTTTTGGTTACTGTGATTGCAGATGACAAGAAAGATGAGGTAGTAGAAGCCATAGTGTCTGCTACTAGGAGTGGAGAGATAGGGGATGGTAAGATATTCATTACAGAAGTTAGAGATGTAGTACGAGTCAGAACAGGTGAGAGTGGGGCAGACGCTATATAAGAACAACTGTATTTTACTTGGCTTAGTTTAGATGTGGGCGTGACTGGAACGGAACATTCTGGTTACGCCCACATCTTTAGGTTTTCTGATATGTGTTTATCTTGAATATATAAACGAGTATAATGTGGGCACATTTAAAGTAATATAATCCTATTTCGAATTGCAAAATGGAGATTTATACATATGCGTTGGGTACTGAGATCGAAGATACATAAAGCAGTAGTTACCGAGGCAGATCTGCATTATATAGGCAGCATCACTATTGATCAGGATCTTATTGATAAATGTGGTCTTTGGCCAGGAGAGCGTGTTTTAGTTGTTGATAACACTAATGGCGCCAGGTTGGAGACTTATGTCATGTCTGGAGAATCAGGTAGCGGTGTGATATGCATGAACGGAGCGGCTGCCCATTTAATCCACGTTGGTGATGAGTTAATTATAATGGGATTTGAGTTGACTGATAGTCCTATACAACCCAAGAGCATATTAGTAGATTCCAATAATGCTTTCGTTGAATTTATAAACTAGTGAGCTAGCTATTCTAGTTCTCTTATAGCACCTGTTACGTCTGCTATAGCTTGGCGTGCATCAGCAAAGAGCATCCTTGTATTTGGGTGATAGAACAATTCATTGTCTATACCTGCGAAGCCTGGACTAAGACTTCTCTTTATAAATATAATAGTTCTTGCTTTGTCTACATTTAGTATTGGCATTCCATATATAGGGCTGTCAGTTGCATCTCGGGCCGCCGGGTTCGTTACATCATTGGCTCCAACTACCACAGCGACATCTGTGTTGTCGAATTCAGAATTTATATCTTCCATAGGATATAATTGATCGTAGGGCACTTCGGCTTCTGCTAGCAGAACGTTCATGTGACCCGGCATTCTTCCAGCAACCGGATGAATAGCGTATCTTACATCGACACCTTTGGATTGTAATAGATCTGCAAGTTCTTTTGTTTGCCTCTGTGCTTGGGCAGCTGCTAATCCATATCCAGGGACGAATATTACTGACCTAGCATATGCAAGTACTATTGCAGCCTCTTCTGAGGTGGTACTTTGGGCGTGCTTTCCTTCTGAACTAGCATGTCCCTGTGATGATGTTTCTGCTCCAAACGCTCCAAATATAACATTCCAAATAGAGCGGTTCATCGCCTTGCACATTAAATTAGTGAGGATTAATCCGGAAGCGCCTACGAGGGATCCAGCTATTATTAGCATATTGTTCCCTAATACAAAGCCAGTTGCCGATGCTGCAAGCCCTGAATATGAGTTCAGTAGTGCAATAACTACAGGCATGTCAGCTCCACCTATTGGGATGACTAACAATATACCTAGCAGAAGAGAACATATTATAAGTGCAGGGAAGAGATAAGTCGTACCTGTTTCCAGTACTAGAAGAGTTGATGCACCTATACAAGATAAGAATAGTAGGAGGTTGAGAGCTTTTATTAGTATGGAATTAATTGCATTTGAAGGCACAAGGAATGATTGCAGTTTTCCAAAAGCTATAAGGCTTCCAGATAATGTGACTGCTCCTATGAATGTACCTAGCATGATGGTAATAGATACATCTGGATCGATACTGCCGGGTAGGTTTCGTATCCTATTATATTCTGCGATTGCGACTAATGCAGAGGCTCCACCACCAAGGCCATTGAATATAGCGACCAATTGAGGCATAGCTGTCATCTGTATTCTTTTGGCTAGCAATATTCCTACTAAACCTCCTAGAACAATGCCAGCTATTATGCCTTGATACTCTACTACTTCTTGATTAACGAGAGTTGCCACTACAGCGATTAGCATACCGATTGATCCCAGTTGATTCCCAGATCTCGCAGTTGCTGGGGAACCTAGCCTTTTCAAGCCAAATATGAAGAATACAGCCGATAGTAGGTAAGACAGATTAATCGCTTGATCTTGACTCATTGATTATTATCTCCAGTTCTTTTCTTGAACATTTGGAGCATTCTATCTGTAACTAGGAAACCACCGACAACGTTTACTGTGGCAATAGCGACTGCTACGATGCCGAGATATGTGCTTATATCTGGGTTGTCAGTTTTACCTGCTATTAGCAAGGCTCCAATGACGGCTATACCTGATACAGCATTGGAACCAGACATAAGAGGTGTGTGAAGGATAGGAGGTACTTTGCTAATCACCTCAAAACCGACCAGCACTGCTAACACAAATATATATAGAGATATTATTAGACCTTCCATACTATTATGCCCTCAAAAACTTCCATGTTTCATCATATTAGAGATTTGGTTGCTTCATTTACAACACTACCTTGATAAGTTATACAACATCCTTTAGATATTGCATCATTGAAATCTAGAGACAATATATTGTCGGCTAAAACATGCGCAAGTAATGCAGATATATTCTTAGAATACATTTGACTGGCATGATTTGGCATGGTACTCGGGAGATTTAATCTACCGTATATAGTTATATCTTGTATTATGACTTCTTCTCCAGGAACAGTTAATTCACAATTGCCACCAGTTTCAGCAGCTATGTCAATTATTATGGATCCAGGCTTCATGCTTCTTACCATATCTTCAGTTATTAGTATAGGGGCTGGTCTTCCTGGAATCATCGCAGTCGATATCACAAAATCAGCTTCAGAAGAGTGTTTTTGTATAAGTCTTCTACCTGCCTCCTGAGTGTCCTCTTGGAGTTCTTTGGCATAGCCTCCAGAATCTTGTACATCTGCCCCATCTGGGGTCATGCCAACAAATATACCGCCTAGGCTTTCCACTTCTTCTTTAACTGTCGGTCTGACATCAAATGCCTGCATCACAGCTCCAAGTCTGCGCCCTGTGGCAATAGCTTGCAGGCCTGCTACGCCTGCACCTAGTATTAAGCCTTTAGCTGGCGGATATGTTCCAGCCGCAGTCATCATCATAGGTAGATATCTGCCTAATCTGTCAGCTGCGATCAGGATAGATTTATATCCAGCAATAGAGCTCTGTGAAGATAGGGCGTCCATGCTCTGTGCTCGAGCAATTCTGGGGATGGTATCCATACTCAGAGCAGTGATATTCTTCTGGAGTAGTTTTTTAACAAGTTCAACATTGGTCATTGGTTGTAGGAGACCTATTACTGTGCTTCCCTCACTCATCATATTGACCTCGTTTTGGCCGGTTGTACTGTCAATTATTGGAGCCTGGACTTTTAAGTACAGTTCTGTTGATCTGTATAGCGTCTCCGGATCCTCTACTTTGGTAGCTCCAGCTGCAGCATACATGTCATCAGTGAATAGTGATGCCGATCCAGCCCCAGACTCTACGATTACTTCGATACCCTGATCGACTAGCTTTTTAACGGCATCGGGCACTAGGGAGACCCTACGCTCGCCAGGTAATATTTCCTTTGGTATTCCTATTTTCATAGATGCCTCTTTTTGATTTAGGCTACCTCAGATTAGGTGATAGGTTTTATTATCTTATGAGGTATTTTTTAGTACAGAAATAAAGTATAATTCGCTTGATTTTTGTAGTCAACACAATATCCCTAGATGGCATTTCATATTCATATTAGTTCCAATGTCTCTACTTCTCCAATGTCAAGATCTATGATTCTGATAGCGTGATTGTTTGTATCGGCAATGTATATCTTGTTATTTATAGCCGTTAATCCACTTGGCTCATAGAATGAGGAATGGCTATTCAATCCGTCGAGAAGCCTCGGCTTACCATCGCCAGCCAACGTAGAAACCTCCACTTTATCAAGGGATAGAACCTTAATTTTATTATTGTAAGTATCTGCTACATATATATTCTCCTTGTATATTTCTATACCCATGGGATGTTGCAGTTTAGCCTCAGTACCAATGGCGTCTAGGTCACCATATTCGAAAAGTCCGGTTCCAATTAGTGTGTGTACCTTCTGGTCTCCATTAAGATTCAGGCTTCTTACGGAGCTCGTCTCGCTGTCTACAAAATATATGTGGCCCCGGTTGACATCCAATCCACTAGGTTGTGCTAGGCAGGCAGTTTTAGGATCACCGTCTAGTAATCCTTCATTTCCTGAACCTGCCAGAGCCAAGATGTTATTGTCCAATATATTCATATCCCATATTTGATGAACTCCTGCCATTGCTATATAAAGTATTCCATCTTCATATGCTAAATCCCACGGAGATGTTTGGCTATTTTTTGAATACCACATGGTGGATACTTGTTTGGTTTTCAGATCAATCTTTCTTATAGCGTGATTGCCGGTATCAGCAACGAATAATACATTTTTATGATTGGCGATACCTTGAGGGTTGTTGAACAGGGCTTCATTTATATCTCCATCCAAGAACCCGGATCGCTTCATACCTATCTGATCTGTTATTTTTCCTTCTAGTGATGTAACTAATATACGATTGTTGTTTGAGTCTGCAATAAACAGCCTCTGCGATATACTATCTGAAGTAATGTTGCCTGGAAAACATAAATTCTCGCATGCATGTTCTGATATTTTGGTGTCATAAGTATTTGATATCTGGCGTTCTATCAATTTGTTATCTGGAAAATGTGAAGAAACCTCCAATATCTTTTGTTCGAGTTCTTCGAAGCTGATTTCTCCTTCTATATAACTATGTGTACTACCCTCTGCGTCAATAATTAGCGTGGTAGGCCATGCCTTTATGCCGTAGTATTTCCATATTTCGTGATTATTATCATTTATCACTGGGTAATTTATTCTATAGCGTTGAGTAGCTTGGATGACGTTGTTGGTGAAAGATTCCGCGAGAAACTTAGCAGAGTGGATGCCGATTATGTGGAATCCATCACTATATTTTTCTTGTAGCTTCCGCAACTGCGGAAGTATATGCATGCAATTTACTCAACAGTAAGTCCAGAAATGCAGGACCAATATCTTAGATGTCATGTCTATAGGTGCTAATTGGTCGTCTATGTTTATCCAGTCTAATGTTGATGAGAGATATAGAGGATTGGCCTTATTATCCATGATGAGCAAATTGTATCACGTTCAAGATATGTTCATATAGCAGATTCAATCTGCTATATTTCGTCTTGTGATTTACATACGTTAAGTTGATACTGATACAATAGTACAAACTGAATATTGTCAGAGGTAACTAATATGGATTTAGGTATTCGAGATAAGGTTGCAATGGTAAGCGGTGGTAGTCGTGGATTAGGGAAACAATCTGCGATTGCACTTGCTAAGGAAGGTTGTCGGGTTTCTATATGCGGTAGAGGTAAAGAAGATTTAAGTAAAGCATTGGAGGAGATCAGAGGTCTGGGGTACGATGTTTTAGGAATCGAGGCAGATGTGGGAACATCAGATGGATGCGAGCATTTCTATAGCAGGACTGTAAATGAATTAGGGACGGTAGATATATTGGTAAATAACGTAGGAGGTACAGTTGGTGGCAGGGATTTTATCAGTGCTACAGATCAAGATTGGCTGGACACTATAAATATAAACCTATTTTCTTCTGTCAGACTCACCAGATTAGTCATTCCTAATATGAAGGAGAATATATGGGGAAGGATTGTTAATATTGCATCAATCTGGGGGAGGGAATATGGAGGCGCCCCAACTTATATGACAGCCAAGGCCGCTGTGATAGCATTCTCTAAACATATGGCAATTAATTTGGCGCCATATAATGTCTTGGTGAATAGTGTGGCTCCAGGTTCAATAAAGTTTTCTGGTGGAAGCTGGGACCGTTTCGAGAGTAATAACTCTCCAGAGGTAGTTGAACAGTTTATCGCCAACAATCTTCCCATGGGTAAGTTCGGTTGGCCTGAACCTCTGGGTAATGTGGTTGCTTTTCTGTGTTCTAATGTTGCAGATTTGGTTACGGGAACTTCAATAAATGTAGATGGTGGGCAATCTAATTCACTTATCTGATGGAGGTCAGTGTGGACTTAGGTATAATTGGTCTTGGTAGGATGGGGTTGAGTATGTCTATCCGTTTGGTTGGAGATGGGCACAGTGTGGTCGGATATGATAAAGATACTGTAGTTGCTAAGAACAGCATCGAATATATTACCAATGTAGCCAGCTCAATAGAGGAATTAATAGATGCACTCCCAGTTCCTAGGATAGTGTGGGTTATGTTACCTTCAGGTGAGCCAACAGAAAATACATTCCAACAACTGATCGGTATTTTATCTGAGAGCGATATTATTGTAGATGGTGGTAATTGTTATTACAAAGATAGTATTCGTAGGGCAGGTATAGCTGCAGCCGAGGGTATATATTATCTGGATGCTGGGGTTAGTGGAGGGGTTTCTGGCTTGACCAATGGATACAGCATAATGGTCGGAGGGGATTCAGAAAGTTTCACAAAAATTGAACCAATATTACAGAGTTTGGCATTCGATAGATCATCTGGTTATGGCCTAGTAGGAAAATCCGGAGCAGGGCATTTCGTAAAGATGATACATAACGGCATAGAATATGGGCTCATGCAGGCATACGCAGAAGGGTTTGAATTGCTTTCATCTAAAGAAGATTTATCGCTTGATATGCTACAGATATCGGATATATGGCAGAATGGGAGCATAATTAGCTCCAGATTGCTTCATTTCGCTCAAGAGGTTCTAGATGAAGACCCAGGTGTGTATTCCAACGATGGATATGTGGAGGATACAGGTGAGGGAAGGTGGACTGTAATAGAATCTGTTGAGTTGGGTATACCGATCCCTGTGATAAGCTCAGCATTACAACGAAGGTTTAGATCTCGGCAGGATCATCCCTACTCCGACCGATTCTTGGCCGCATTGAGGAAGATTTTTGGTGGGCATTCAGTGCGCTCTAAGTTTTAGTCGTTTGTGAGGGATGGCAGGAGGAAACTTTCTTGTTCGTCGTTACTATAGAACAGTGTATATATTATGTGTTGCCTTATATTAGTTCACAACTAGAACGTTACTTCACATCTTTGCTAGCTTACAAAGTCACGCTCTAGTTGTATTCGTCTTATCTAGTGTATTTTTAGTGTTATTGCCGTATATATTAAGCTACAGCCATATCGTGGCCGTGGCACATAGGCGATTTTATTCGTCCGCATCCTTTAGGACATTCGAGAACTCCTACTACTGTTCCATCTGGCCTTGTTAAATCTTTGTATTCCAGCTCTGTCTCACATTTACCACAGTTTATGGGCATAATCTCCATATCACAACTGTCATCTGAGCATACGTACTTAGCCATTGTATTCTACCTCCGTATATATGTGTATGATGTCGATTCGTTGTGAGAGCGCACATGTAATGCGCAATCTTGCATCATTATACATGATTAATTAGTGAATATGTGATTCTGAAATATAATCATTAAGATTATTTCGATTTGTAGTCATTTTTATGCTAGAATATGGCTATGAAATTTAGGGGATTTGAACTAAACGAACCTTTGCCAGAACTTCGTTCACCACACGCCTTCGCGTGCCTGAGACCTTGGGTAGATGTAGGTAGTGTCGGAAGCCTTACGTTTAGGAGTCTGGAAAGGCATTTGAGAGCTGAAGACGTTGGCAAACTTTCCGAACCTGGCAAATTCTTCGATTTTACGAGGTATAGACCTACTATATACACTGATGCAGAGGGTGAACGGCAAGTTACCGTACCTAACGTATCCGTGAAGTATGCTAAGGGTTCCGGTGAGAATGATTTGGTTTTTTTGCATTTGCTCGAACCTCACCTAAATGGCGAACTATTTGTACTTTGTATGGTTCAGTTGCTGAAGAAATTAGGTGTGGAGAGGTACTGTCTAATCGGCGGTATGTACGACTTGGTTCCACATACTAAACCTATAATGGTTACTGGCACGGCTACTGGAGACATGACACTTAAGCAAGTTAGAGGTCTCAATATAAAAGCTAGTACATACGAGGGACCTACAAGTATTGCAGCAATGGTATCACAAGAAGCGTCAAAAGTAGGTATAGAGACCATGGGTATGATTGCTCATCTTCCTCAATATGCACAACTGGAACAAGATCACACTGGCCGTCTTTCACTGCTTCAGATATTGTGTGAGCTATATGATATAGATATGGATTTAGACCGGATTCGCCAAAGGGCAAGGCGGCAATATGACGAGGTAACCTCTGCTATGAATCGCAGCCCAGAGGTTCAAGGATTGGTACAAAAATTAGAGCTCGAGTACGATGAGAGAATGGGAATACAAAGCGAATCCAGTGAATCTCAAGGGGAGTCCACTCAGTTGGCCCCGGAGGTTGAGGATTTCCTAAAGAAGTTAGGCGAGGAGTTTAATCAGAGCTCCTGATGTAGGATATTACCGGAACAAACCAGCGAGGTTACGTGGGATTTTACCAGAAGAGATCTGTTTCATCATTCTCTGCATCTGTTTGAATTGATTCAAAAGCTGGTTTACGTCATGAGGAGTAGTTCCACTGCCAGTCGCAATTCTCCTTCTCCTGCTGCCCTTGATTATATCTGGACGATTCCTCTCAGCAGGGGTCATTGAATATATTATTGCTTCAACTTTCTTAAGTCCTTTACCATCTGCGTCCTCAGTCGACAGTTTTCTTGATATGGAAGAGAATCCAGGCACCATGTCTAATATTTGTCCGACAGATCCCATCTTTTGGATCTGTTGTATTTGTTGTAAAAAATCTTCTAGAGTGAGCGAAGACTTTCGCATCTTCTGCTCAAGATTTTGCATTTGCTTATGATCGAATGCCTCTTGGGCCCGTTCTACTAGAGTTAAAACATCCCCCATACCTAGTATACGAGATGCCATCCTCTCAGGATGGAAAGCTTCTAGTGCATCTGTTTTCTCTCCAGTTCCGATAAATTTTATTGGGAGATTGGTCATTTGAGATATGGACAAGGCTGCTCCACCTCGGGCATCTCCGTCAAGTTTTGTCATTATTAGCCCGGTGAGTTCAATAGAATCATGAAACCCCTGAGCTGAGGATATTGCGTCTTGACCGGTCATGCTATCTACTACCATAAGGGTTTCTGATGGATTCAGAGATTTCTTGATATCTTGTAACTCACGCATTAATTCTGAATCTATATGAAGTCTTCCACCAGTGTCTACAAGTACCCACGTAGCTTCGACGTGTTTAGCCTTTGCAATCCCATTTTGAACCAATTTTATTGGGTCGGTTTCGGACCTATCTGAGTACACTGATATATCAAGCTGTTTTCCTAGTGTCTCTAGCTGGTCTATTGCGGCAGGTCGTCTAAGGTCAGCCGCAATCATCATGACCTTATTGCCACTTCTTTTTAGGTTTAATGATAATTTTGCAGCAGTAGTTGTTTTACCCGATCCCTGTAAGCCTACGAGCATTAGTACATTTGGGGTTTGATTGCCACCGCTCAGAGTTGATGACTCAGTACCTAGAATAGAAGTCATCTCCTCATGTACTATCTTTATGATCTGTTGACCAGGACTAATACTTTCGAGAACATCTTTGCCTATGCTTCTGGCCTTGACATCATCTATAAACTTACGTGTTACGCGGAAATTCACATCTGCTTCGAGGAGAGCTAGACGAACTTCCTTAAGGCCTTCTTCCAGATCCTTTTCTGTAATCCTGCCCTTGTTTTGGAATCTGGAGAATACAGAAGTCAGTTTATCTGATAGTGCTTCAAACAAAGTTCAAACCTCCACTGTTTCGTATATTCTAAGGCATTTATCATCAATGTCCAAGCCTCGTATATCATTGACTATGGGATATATGCACTGTAAACTTTCGTCTACAAAGAGGTTATCGAATTGTTTAAGGGGAGCTTGCGTCTATGCAGGCTGAGAGGCTCCGCAACAAATGGAGCGACCCTAGTTAACCTGATCTGGGTAATGCCAGCGGAGGTAGTATCTTATGATGACATCCTTAGAAAGTGGGCCACAGGATTACCGTGGGTCCACTTTTTCTTGTCGGATATTTGATAGTTCCGGAGTTAATTTATGGGCGTTATAGTGTTGATTCTTGGCATATCGGCAGGCTTCGGTGTATTGGGTTATTGGTACTCTAGGAACTCTATTGGCAATGTACAGGAATATATAGTCGTCAGAAATAGTATAGGCTCTGGTTTATCTATTGCTACATTCGTGGCCACTGGCATCGGGGCATGGATATTGTTTGCCCCTACAGAAACAGCCATAAATTTTGGATTAGTTGCTCTAATTGGATATGCTATTGGGGGGGCCAGTCCGCTCATTGCTTTTTGGTTCTTGGGTCCTAGGCTAAGGTATCTAATGCCTAATGGTAATACACTTGCAGAATATGTCAGTAAGAGATTTGGAGGCAAGGCAAAGGTTCTAATCCTTGCTGTTATGGTATTTTATATGTTTGTATTCTTGACTGCAGAATTGACAGCGGTTGGTCAGACAGTCAGACTAATTGCTCCAGACATAAGTATGATTCTTATCGTTTCGATAGTCGGTTTGGTTACTACTGCATACACTAGTTATGGCGGGTTAAGAGCTTCAATATTCACAGATGGAATCCAATTCTTAATCATATTGCCATTGTTAATCGTATTGTTTTTAGCAACTGTATATGCTCTGGGCGGTCCTTCGGATATTATAAATGAAGTTCGAGTAAATGCACCGGATAAACTTGACCTAGGGAATACTACTGGTATTGCCACTGCTGTTTCTCTAATAATAGCAGTACTAGCGGCTAACCTTTTTCATCAAGGATACTGGCAGAGAATATTCTCTGCAGTTGATGATGAGAGCTTGAAGAAATCTTTGACGATTTCTTCAATAATTGTGATACCTATAGTATTGATTGCAGGGTCATTTGGTTTGATAGCTCTGAGTGATACTGAAGCCTTTGCCGGTATTCCAGCTATCGCTATGTTCGAAATAGTTGGGAGCGAATTACCAGACTTAGTTGGTATATTGATCATACTCCTCGTGATTGCATTGGTAATGAGTAGCATGGACACTTTGTTAAATGGTATAGCATCTTTATTAATATACGAGATATCTGATATGAGCAGATCTGATCAAGTGTTGACGACCTCAAGAACAATAACATTCTTGTTACTGATTCCAGCTATAATCATAGCATCTAGGGAATTTAGCGTTTTATACATGTTCTTTATAGCGGATTTGGTTGCAGCAGGTTTCATATATCCAGTATTCCGAGGTATGTATTCAAAGTTGACCAAAGGATGGATGGTTATATCCTCAGGTTTCTTGGGAATATTAGTAAGTCTGATATTTTTCCCCAAATCAGATTGGTCAGGGGCAGTATTGCAGGTATCGAGTCTTAACACCTCACCAAGCCTTATGAATAGTTTCTTGTCATGTTTGTTAATATCTGTATGCACCATTTTGGTATTGGAGTATATTGGTAAGCGTTATTCCACAAGTGCAGACTATGACTTTGAAGATTTGAGAGAATAGATCGGGATTAGTATGAATAAATTCTCAAGTAATATTCCTAGGGTAATAACAATTGCCGGATCAGATTCCGGTGGGGGAGCCGGCATTCAGGCTGATCTTAAAACATTCGGAGCAAATGGGGTCTATGGAACATCAGCGATAACTGCGATTACGGCTCAAAATACTGTGGGTGTACAGGCTATTCTTGGTGTCCCACTAAATGTGATCGAAGCACAGATAGATTCTGTGTTTACTGATATTGGTACTGATGCAGTCAAAATAGGGATGTTAGGGAACGTTGACACTATAAATTTAGTAGCAGATAAGATAGTTGAGTATTCCCTTGATAACGTAGTGCTTGATCCTGTCATGATAGCTAAAGGTGGAGATAGACTTATAGAGCCAGATGCTATTCAGGCAATGATAGAGCGTCTTCTAGTATTGGCCACGATTGTAACTCCAAACTTACCAGAGGCAGCTGTATTACTAAATCGTTCCATCGATTCATTAGATGATGCACGCCAGGCTGCAATAGATATAATGAGTATGGGTCCTAAGAATGTAGTCGTTAAGGGAGGCCATCTAACTGGATCTGCAGTCGATGTGCTGTACGATGGAGATAGCTTAATCGAGTTTGAAAATGTAAGATTGGAGACTAAGAACACACATGGCACTGGTTGCACATTCTCATCTGCTATAGCTGCTAACTTAGCAAAAGGCATGTCTATTAGAAGTGCTGTTGAGAAAGCAAAGGATTATGTTTTTGAGGCGATAATGGGATCACACAGTATCGGGCATGGGCATGGACCGCTCAATCATATGTACAAATTAGACCTCTAGAATATAGAAGTCATCCCACCATCTTTCAGGTAATTTGCCATCTGGGCTGCTCTACTACCTAATACTTTGGCCTGTTCTTCGTCATCTGGACTCATATTGCCGAAGACGGTTGCTCCGTAAAACGATCCAGATACAGACATTCTATCGCTCCATGGGAGTCCGACTATAAGCATGCCCCAAGAAAGGCCCCAGTGGAGCAACGAGAGGAGAGTGAATTCTGTACCAGATGACTGACCCCATCCAGCAGTAAAAGCGGCACAGATCTTACCTTCAAGGAGACCTTCTCTACCTAAGTCTGACATGTCATCGAGCCAGGACTTCAGCCTTCCTGTTATGCCGTTCCAGTTAGGGGTGCCAAGTATTATAGAGTCAGCGTCAAGCAAATCTTCTGGCGATGCCGAGTTTAAGTCTCGTACCATAGCTTGGGCTCCCTGTATCCTTCCAACACCTTCAGCTACCGCTTGTGCAAGTGATTCGACCTGATTTCCTTGGTTATCGTAAAGAATTAGTACGTTTACGCTCATAAAAAACTCCTTCTAGGGATCTGAACAATCTCTAGTGTAGCCGCAGTTAGTACATCGCAATTTGCAATTTAGGTTTAATACCTTGCCGTTGCATATCTCACACTGTGTGTTCGTATCTTTGTACATTATCGCACTACTTATAGATTCTATATTCCCAGTATATCAGAGCTACTATAAGTGGTTCAACTTAACAATTTACTGTGATCTATTAACATATGGAATAATTAGATACCATTTAGTTATCAATTACTAATACTTCAATTGCGCTGAATAGATTGTGCTGATAGAATCAAGCTCATATTAGCAGTAAGTAAGTTCGTGGAGGTATACATGGTCCTGAGTGATCGCACCATAAAAGAAGAGATTGATAGTGGAAGAATAATAATAGATCCTCTGGGAGAATCCTGTATACAACCGGCCAGCGTTGACTTGCACCTAGATAATAAGCTATTGGTCTTTCGTAACGCTAGGCAGCCATACATAGATGTGAGAAAAGATCTGCCTGATCTGACAGAGGTGGAGGAAATAGCAGGCGATACTCCGTTTATACTCCATCCAGGTGAATTTGTATTGGCCAGTACACTAGAATACGTTGGATTGCCAGATGATCTAGTTGCTAGGTTGGAAGGTAAAAGCTCATTGGGGAGAATAGGGCTTCTGATTCATTCTACAGCTGGGTATGTTGATCCCGGATGGAAAGGTCATTTGACTCTAGAATTGAGTAACGTTGCTAACTTACCAGTTACTCTTTACTACGGTATGAAAATAGGTCAGATATCCTTTCTTAGACTGACTACTCCTGCAGATGTACCGTATGGTTCTCCTGAATTGGGAAGTAAGTATCAAGGACAGACTGAACCTACTGCCACTCGCTTCTATAAGGATTTCTCTAAGGAGAGATAGAGTTTATGGAGTACATGAGGCAGGCTTTGGAGTTGGCAGAGGAGGCTCTTAGTGTATCCCACCCTAACCCACCTGTGGGGGCGGTTGTTGTGAAAGATGGCAAGGTGGCTGGTAGGGGTCATACTATGCATATTGGCGGAGCACATGCTGAAGTTGTCGCTATAGCAGAGGCAGGCGACCTTGCAGCAGGTGCAACCTTATATACTACATTGGAACCATGTTGTCACGTTGGAAGAACTCCTCCATGCACAGACCTGATAATAAATTCAGGTATTAGAGAAGTCAGTATAGCTACCATAGATCCGAATCCTAAGGTTAATGGAAAAGGCATACATATATTGAAGGGTGCTGGTTTGACAGTCCACTTGGGCGATGGTGAGGAGGAAAGTTTGCAAGTAGCAGAAGGATATATGAAATTGATGTCTACTGGGCTTCCTTTTGTTATAGCTAAATTCGCAATGAGCCTAGACGGAAAGATAGCTCTATCTTCAGGTGAATCCAAATGGATTACGTCTAGGGAGTCTAGGGATTATGTCGGTCTAATGAGAAGTCAAGTTGGGGCGGTTGTTGCTGGCATCGGTACCGTATTGGAAGATAATCCCAGATTGACAGCCAGAGATTTCGAAGGTAATGAATTTCCGACTCAACCGCTTAAACTGATAGTAGATAGTAATGCCAGAACTCCACTAGACGCTGCCTTGTTCGATGGTGGAGGAGAGGTAGTTGTTGCTACGTGCGGAGCATCTGCTCTCCGGGAAAAGGCATTGGTAAACAGAGGCGTCAGGCTAATAAAAACTGATCCCAAAGGCGATATGGTAGATTTAGATGTCCTACTTTCACAATTAGGCAAAATGGGAGTTAATTCAATACTCGTCGAAGGAGGCGAAACTTTGTTAGGGTCTTTTGCTGATATGCGATTGATTGATAAGGTAGTAGTCTTCATTGCCCCAGTGATTATCGGAGGTAGTGGTTCGCCATCTCCGATTGGAGGCGTAGGTGTAAAGGTTATGGAGGATATTATTAGATTGGAAAGGTCCCAGTTAAAGATGTTCGGGGAAGATATAATGGTTACGGGATATATGGGTTAAATATGTTCACTGGAATAATACAGGAGATAGGTAAACTGATAAATTGCAGCAATGATTCTATGACTTTTGCATCTTCGCATTTAGGAGGTGTTCTTAAAGGGGATAGTATAGCTGTTAATGGGGTGTGCCTAACGGTTAAATCAATAGATGGAAATTCGTTTTCGGCAGATGTAATGCCTGAGACTTTGAGGCGGTCTAACTTAGGTAGGTTGTCTGAAGGAGACAAGGTTAATCTGGAGGAAGCATTGACTCCACAATCTCGACTTGGAGGACATTTCCTACAAGGGCATATAGACGGAGTCGGTGAGGTTTCTAAAATCGTTAAAGACGGTCAAGCTATCCTGATAAGTTTCACTGCTTCTCAATCTGTGATGAGATATATTGTTGAGAAAGGATTCATTGCTATAGACGGAGCCAGCTTAACGGTAACAGAATGTGATGACCGAGGATTTACGGTCTCTGTGGTACAATATAGTCGAGATAATACGATCCTAGGTGACTATCAAGTGGGTCGTGAGGTTAACCTGGAAATAGACATATTGGCTAAGTACGTAGAGAAGTTGCTAGCCGACAGACAATAACAGTGAAATTATAGTTAGATATTGTGACGGGGGAGAGTATGCCTTTATCTAGTGTAGAACAAGCTATAGAAGATTTCCAAAATGGCAAGATGGTCATACTTGTTGATGATGAAGATCGTGAAAACGAGGGTGATCTTGTTATAGCGGCTGAGATGGTTGATGCAGATAGTATAAATTTCATGGCTATCTATGCACGGGGTTTGATATGCCAACCAATTCTTGAAGATAGATTGATTGAATTAGATTTACCTCCAATGGTGCAGTCTAATACCTCTAGGAACACCACTGCATTCACAGTTTCTGTTGACGTTACTAAAGGAGCTACTACTGGTATATCTGCTTCTGATAGAGCTGAAACCGTCAAAGCTATGATAGACCCAGATACTAAGCCGGAAGATCTAGCAAGACCTGGGCACCTTTTCCCATTAAAGTACCAGGAGGGTGGCGTGCTGGTAAGAGCTGGTCAAACTGAAGGATCCGTAGATTTAGCCAAACTTGCTGGTTTGTATCCTTCTGCAGTTATATGCGAAATAATGAATGAAGACGGTACTATGTCTAGGATGCCTGATCTGGAAGAATTCTCCAAGGAACATGACATAAAAATAGTTAGTGTGGCGCAAATAATAGCCTACAGAGTATTACATGAGAAAATGATTGAAAGAGTTGCTGATGCTAGGCTTCCATCTAGGTATGGAGATTTCCGGGCAATAGCATTCAAAAGTTCAGTTGACGCTGCCGAGCACCTAGCTCTGGTTATGGGAACTATTGATAGCGAAGAGCCAGTACTAGTCAGGGTACATAGTGAGTGTCTAACGGGAGATGTTCTCGGTAGTATTCGATGTGATTGTGGGTTACAACTAGATAAGGCACTTCAATTGATCGCTGAAGAAGGTAAAGGTGTTTTCTTATATATGCGTCAAGAGGGAAGAGGTATAGGCCTTCATAATAAGATTAAAGCGTATTCCTTACAAGACCAAGGCATGGACACGGTTGAAGCTAATACGACACTTGGGTTTGAGCCAGACTTGAGGCATTACGGAGTAGGTGCTCAGATATTAAAAGATCTCGGTGTTGGAACTATGCGACTTCTTACGAATAACCCTAAGAAAGTTATTGGACTGGATTCATACGGTTTAAAGTTAGCAGAGAGAGTTCCAATAATAATACCATCCAATCCAGAAAATGACCGATATATGAAAACCAAGAAGACCAAGATGGGACATTTACTTGATGACGAGACGAGTGAGATTAAGTGAAGAGTTCATCTTTGGGGAATGTCCCGGATTTCCAAAGAGGTTTCAATATTCATGGGGACCTTGATGGCACTGGACTCAAAATTGGCATAGCAGTAGCCAAATTCAATTTATTTGTAACTAGAAAGCTCCTGGATGGTGCATTTGAAACACTAATACGGCATGGCCTGAAGGAAGATAATATTACGGTTGTTTGGGTTCCTGGAGCATTCGAGATTCCGCTTGCTGCTCTTGCTATGGCAGAGACAGGGAATTTCGATGCCGTGGTATGTTTGGGAGCGGTGATCCGGGGTGAGACGTCTCATTTTGACTACGTAGCAGGAGAATCTGCAAGAGGCATAGCTTCCTCTTCACTTGATACCGGTGTGCCGATAACATTTGGAATATTGACAACAGATACCGAACAGCAAGCTCTGGATAGATCAGGTGGTAAACATGGGAATAAGGGTGAGGATGTGGCGTTAGTCGCAATTGAGATGGTCAATCTTTTAGTAGGTATTAACGATTCTATGAATGAAGACATATAGATGAGCGACGACACAATATTAGAACTGTCCAAACTCACCAAGTACTATGGCAAACACAGAGGAGTTATAGACTTGGATATGTCTGTGAAGAAGGGTGAGATATTCGGATATCTTGGGCCTAATGGGGCAGGTAAGACAACAACTATGCGTATGTTGCTTGATTTTATTCGCCCTACTAGCGGGACTTCAAAGATATTTGGGTTGGACACTAAGGAAAATTCATTAGCACTGCGCCATCGTATTGGATATCTCCCTACTGCTCCAGCTTTGTATGGTGACATTACAGGCAAACAATTCTTCGAATATTGTGCTAACCTCAAGGGTGGCTGTGATTGGGATTACGTTCGTGAATTAATTCAGCGAATGGAATGCGATATAGACAGACCAATAGATACATTGTCACATGGTAATAAGCAGAAACTGGCTATAGTTAGGGCACTAATGCATAGACCAGAATTGGTTATTCTGGATGAACCAACGACTGGTTTAGATCCCCTAATACAAAACGAATTTGAGAAGATATTGCGTGAAACTACAGAACAGGGTAACAGCGTTATATTTTCATCTCACATTTTGTCAGAAGTTGAAGAATTATGCGATCGGGTGGCCATCATACGTGAAGGCACTTTGGTTGCAGTCGAACAAATAGCAGATCTTAAATCCAAACAGGTCAGGCGCATAGAGATGAGCTTCGGCAATAATATACGAAGTGAATTGTTTGAGGGTATAGACGGGGTAAAGAACATAATTATCAATGAGAATAAACTTAAGTGTGACATAGTAGGATCATTGGATTCTCTGGTGAAAGTTGTAGCCACTCAACATATCTTGGATATAAGGACTGAGGAACCGGCACTTGAAGATATATTTCTGGCTTATTACGAGGGGCATTGAGTGTTTTTAACTAGCATATTCCTCAAGTCTGTTAGAGATTTACGGAGATCACTATTTTGGTGGTCAGTAGCTGTAATTCTCTATTGCTCATTAATGACAATTTTATATGATACGATGGCGGACTCGTTGGAATTGCTCGTCGAGTTTTACCCACCGGAACTGGCGAAAATGTTTGGGGTAGATATTAAGACTTTAGCAAGTCCTTCTGGTTGGCTATACGCTGAGATATACGCTATGGTTCTTCCGATATGCTTTATTGCATTCTTTGTATTTTCGGGGGCTAATGCAATAGCCAATGAAGAAGAGACGAGGACATTGGAACTTCTCCTCTCAGAACCCGTATCTAGAGGACGACTCTATGTAGAGAAATTCATGGCGCTTGTATTCAATTGTGTTGTGATTAGTATTGTGGCTTTTATTAGCATAGCCCTACCAAGCATTGCTATAAATATGGATATATATATGTGGAATTTAATAGCAGGTACATTAAACTTAACATTGTTGGCTACTTTACTGGGTACTTTGGCATTTGCTCTATCAGCTTCACTAGGAAAAAGGCGGACTGCTTTAGTCGTTCCCGTTGGATTTGCCATGGTTTCTTATGTTTCCAACATAGCCAGTATGTTTACTAGTGTGGTTGATGGCATAAATAAATTTTCAATATTCAATTACTACAGGATAGAGGAAGCATTCGAGAAGGGCATAGATGTTGGTATTATACTTGGGTTTCTCTTTTCTATAATACTCGTCACATTGATTGGCTACTTGAGGTTTCAGAGACGTGACTTACGGTTCTAGCTTCCGCTAGGGCAATGGAACTTTCTTAATATCAATGCCGTCCTTCGGATGAAAGTGGACTATGGCAACTGAGCCCAGCACTTTGCCATCTGTAGACTCTATAGGTGCACCAGAGTAAGCCGCTTTTACTGTCCCCTGAGTCAGTTCCTCGAAGATGTCGGAATGACCCAAAGCTATGTAATCGTAGCCAGTATCTTCTATTTCCTTGGCGTATATTGGCGAGGATCTGTCGAAGTTCTCCTCACCTGGGGGAATGTACATGCCATGTACTATTCCAATATGCCACCAAGGGCCGTTCCTCGGAGGAGTACTTTCTAATGGCCTGAAACCAATGTGGTGGTCATAGGTAGGCCTCCCCCATACTTGTACTTCAAGTTCTGGGAACAGAATACTTTCACCCTCGCGTTCCCTGAACAGATGAAGATTAGGGGGTAGATCCTTGAAAGCTTGGTTGTGATAAACGGAAATCGAGTCCAATTGGTCGTGGTTACCAGGTACCAGAACAACGGGCATATTAAATCTACCAAGTTGCCTTATAGTTTCCTTTATTACGTCGTTTGCGACCCTACTATTGTCGAAGAAGTCGCCAGCAAAGATAGCGAGATCTACATTTAGGCTATTGGCTTTGTCTACTACTGCTGCCAAGGCATTGCATGTGGACATCTGGTCCATGTGATTGTCTGAGGTGTGTAGTACCGTTAGCTCAGTAGAAGGACCACTATCACTCAACTGCAATACTCCTTATTGTGTCTAAACTACGGCACATACTTGTTTTCGTAGCTGACCGGAATGTTAGCATAGATAAGTTGTCGTGTACAGTTACTATAGGACGCTAGGACGTGGTAAGGAGCTTAGTCGCAGGATACTTGCAGGGCTGCTACAAGTATCCTGTAAGCAATTTGCAATTTCTTATGACGGAAGTACTAGTTCTCCACCCACAGCCTGTCTGGAAGGTTTAACTGAGGTCTCTACGTCTTTAGTCGCCCAGAATATGGTAGCAATTTGATTGACTGCATTTAGTAGGTCCTGGGGTGCTTCGGAGTCATTAGTTTGCCTTACTTTGGAGCCAGTCTTTAGTGCACTGAAAACGATGTTGTGCAGATCCGGGTATTTCTCTACATGTTCTGGTCGGAAGTAATCTGCCCAGAGGATCCGTATCTCTTGTTTACATAATTCAGCATGATGCTCTTTAGTAGCAACGTATCTGCTGATCTGTGCAACATAAGCACTTCTTTGCGAAGCGGATGAATCTGCCCCTGGTTGTTCGGCTGCCTCTATGAGCTGAATCATTCTCATAGTCGTTAGCGCAGCAACTTGCGCTAAATGGGGATCATATATACCGCATGGTACATCGCAGTGTGCATATGCTTTTTCCGATGGTATCACTTTATATGTTAAGTCTAAGGCCTTGCTAAGTATAGACATACATACACCTCCTATTTATTGATTTATTGTATAGTGTAAAGCAAGGATAACAGGATGCCAAGTAGCAAATTGGCTAAGATTACATATAGGTGCAATATAGCTGAGTATTCTAGGTGCTAATGGTATCTCATAGGAGACGTTGATAAGTGTATGCCTTAATTATACTTTTTCGTAGGTTATACGCAGCTACATATTTTATCCTGATAATCTTGAGAGTGCTTCTAAAGAGAGTTCAGGTTGTAGGATGGAGCATGTATCCTACGTTCCATAATGGAGATACACTGTTTTTATATAGATTTGGATTAATATTACATAAAATTAATTATGGAGACATAGTTTTGGTAGAGGGCATAACTTATACGAACTTGCCACTGATAAAGAGAGTAGTTGGAACGCCTGGCGACGTCGTAGAGTTTAATGAATTTATAGTCAGGATTAATGGAAGCACGATTCTAAATGGAAGCAATGAGTCCAATGTTTATAAATCCTCTGATCTCCATAAAATTGTGTTGACTAATTATCATTACTTTGTAATAGGTGATGCTGAATTTAGTGACGTAGCTGTTTTAGACAGCAGGGAATTTGGGCCAGTCCACAAGGACAGTATCAGATACAAAACTATCACCAGATACTAGATGGTATTTGTTAAGATATCATTTTAGTTAGGATAGAACAGGGAATCTTCTTAATCTAAGAAGTCTCTTAACTTTCTCGACCTAGTAGGGTGCCTTAGTTTTCTCAGTGCCTTAGCTTCTATCTGCCTAATTCTCTCGCGAGTGACACCGAATTCTCTTCCAACTTCTTCTAATGTCCTGCTTCTGCCGTCTTCTAAGCCGAATCTAAGTTGGAGTACTCTTCGTTCGCGGTCGTTAAGGGTGTTTAGTACTTCTTCTACCTGCTCTTTTAGTAATTGAAACGATGCTGCATCTGCTGGAGCAAGAGCACTTCTGTCTTCTATAAAATCTCCGAGGTGGTTATCTTCCTCTTCACCTATAGGAGTTTCGAGTGATACTGGTTCTTGAGATATTTTTAGGATTTCCCGTACTTTCTCAGGGCTTATATCCATATCTTTACTTATTTCTTCGCTTGTAGGCTCCCTTCCGTACTCCTGTACAAGTCGCCTACTAGTTCTCATAAGTTTGTTTATAGTTTCCACCATATGGACAGGTATACGTATTGTTCTAGCTTGGTCTGCTATTGCTCTGGTGATTGCCTGCCTTATCCACCACGTAGCATATGTGCTGAATTTGAAGCCTTTTCTGAAATCAAATTTTTCGACTGCTCTTATAAGTCCTATATTTCCCTCTTGAACAAGATCGAGTAAGGACATCCCGCGACCTATATATTTCTTTGCCACGCTTACAACTAACCTCAGGTTGGCTTCTGCCAGATGTCGTTGGGATTTTATTCCATCAGCTTCTATTAACCGTATTTGGTCTTGGAGTGTATCCTCCGAGCTATTCAGCATGAATACGAATGACTCGTTTTCTATTAATTCATTAAGTTCACTGATTCGAGTAGTTCTGTCGATTATGTCCAAAATATCACTCGGCAGTATACGGCTTGTTAGAGATAATTTTGATATAGCAGATGCTATTTCTGTTTCCTCGCATTGCAGTTCCTCTGCCATGCTCCACATCATGTCAGTATTTATTTCACCGTCTATGGCAGCTCTCAGTCTTTCGTTAGATACTAATTCATCTATGCTAGGATCAGGATCTAGTTCGAGTCTAGCTAGTATAAGGTCCAATATATGGGCATGGTTTACTAACTCCCTTACGATTGACAGCCACGTGTCAAATCCACTAGGTATTCTCCCATCAACCCCAGAAAGGAGCTTTTTTGTGGAGCGTACATATATTGCGCATTCCATGGATCTTGCAAGGAATCGTTCATCCTTGGCTGTGAGGAGGCTTACTCTGCCAATTTCTCTAAGATACATTCTAACGGGGTCGTCGATTGCATCAGGAATTTCTAGCCCGGCATCTACTTCGTTTTCAGCGTCTGCTTCTATGTCCTTCACAGACTCCTCGAGCTCTTCTTTCCCTATATTTGGAGGTATGACATCCTCTTCATCTATAACTGCTGTTGGTACAGATATATTTATCCCGAGTGCTGCTGTTGCAGAGGAACCATCTTCAGAGACGGCGGACAGGATGCCAGCAGTGGTACCTCCGTCATCTTCCGCTTCCTGCAAATCCTCTATCAATGCATCTATATCGTTCTTTTTTCTTCGCATATTAACTTGTTTCCCTCTGTTCTGGGTTTTCTCCAGAGTATATTTTCCTCAGTTCGTGGTTAATAACTTGGGCCTCCACGATGTTACGTTCTATTATATCTTTGCTCTGCCAGTCCGCCTCAGTCAATTTCTCAAGAAGTATCTGTTCTTGCAGAGTATAGAATCTTGCCTTAATCCTATTGGCTATGTCGGTCAGAGCTTTAATTCTCTCCTTAATGTCTAGAGGCGGTATGTCCATAGACATTATGTGATCCAAATGGGCCACTAGCTCATCTGCCATAGATTCCCTCAGTCTTTCCATTGTAGTCCAGCTATCAAGATTTGTGAATATACTCCTGTTTTCTGATTGTTCGAACATATCAGGATATATCTCATTTATCTCAGTTATTAGATCAGGGTAGTTCAGAAGGAGATATAGGCAATATTCTTCGAGTATATCCCTTTTATCAGCAGATTGACTAGCTGCTGAGTTGTTAGTGTTGCTAATTTCTCGTTTGATGGAGGCCGAAGAGTTTTTGATTGGTTGCCAGATGTGTTTTTCTAAATCTCGTTCAGATATATTTGTTATTTCTGACAAGGATCTGAGATATTTGCCCCTTGTAAAAGGATTAGCTTCAGTTCGTATAAATGGCCCTAAAGAATCCACTAACATAAGTCTGCCGTTGTCATTGGTTACGTCATATCTTGAAGGGATGGTCTCGAATAAGTATTCTAATAGCGATCTGGCATTCCCTATCAAGTGTTGCCATTTTTCAGGATCAGACTGTATTAGAGTATCTGGATCTTGACCTACAGGCAGTTCGGCAACTTTAAGAGATACATTTAAATGCCTCTGCTGGAATGATATTCTACTGTTTCTGCCAGCTCTTAATATATCTATTTGGGTTGCCTGCCAAGATGACTCCATACTTCTTATTGTTGCTTCTTTACCGGCGTTATCCGGATCTAGCGCTAGTACGAAGTCGGAGGATATATTTCTGAGAGTTTTAACTTGTTGTTCAGTGAGTGCTGTTCCCATAGATGCCACAACATTTTGGAATTGGTATTGGTGAGCCGTTATAACATCGAGGTAGCCTTCAACTATCACCGTCTGTTTATTTTCTGCTATAGCGGTTCTAGCAAAATATAATCCGTAGAGTAAGCTGCTTTTATCAAATACTTGGCTCTTAGGGGTATTAATATATTTTGGATTGCTATTATCTATGGACCTTCCACCGAATCCAGCTATTTCTCCATTTGTGTTGTGTATAGGGAAAATTATTCTTCGCTGGAACATGTCCCTAATTTGTCCATCTGTACCTTGGGTGGCAAGGCCAGAGTTGAGTATTTCTTGGTCTGTATAACCTTTTGACGACAGGTGTCTTACTAAAGTGTCTCTTCCAAAACTGCCTAAGCCAAGTTGGAAGCGGGATATAGAGGCTTGATTTACCCCTCTGTTCCTCAGATACTCGGCTGCATGATAGCCATCTGGGGAATTTAGGTTTTGTTTGAATGTTTCCATTGCCAGGTTATTCAGTTCATATATTCTCTTGTCCAAGTTCCTGTTCACGTTGCTGGGAACACTTAGCCCTAGTTGATTAGCCAACTTGTTGAGTGCCTCAGGAAATTCTATTCCGTCTACTTTCATTATGAATGAAAGTGAGTCTCCTCCGTCCGCGCATGCGCCAAAACATCGCCAGGTTTGTCGTTCGGGAAATACGAAAAAGGAAGGAGTTTTTTCATCATGAAAAGGACAAGCAGCTTTAAAATTGCGCCCTGATCGCTCTAGGGCTACATAGCCAGATATCATATCCACTATATCTAGACGATTTTTTACTTCTTGAGCTAAAGTCATATTGTTTATTGGATTCGCAATTATTCTTTTGTATTCTGGGTGTAAGAATTTTATTGGATTTCCTAGATTATGGTATGAGTTAGGAATCCTTTCGTTATCCTTGGCTCTATTTCTTCAGCCTTAGTCAGTGCAAAATAATCAGTCATACCAGATACATAGTCAACTGCCATTATATCCGACCCCTCTTCTCTAAGGTGATATTCATTAGGTATATATTGAGGATTATTAGAGAAGTAATTATACAGTAAGGTTACTATTTTTCTCGCGGTATCACCTATCTCTCCCATTCCCGCTGGTACATATATATTCTCAAACATGAATTCACGTAGGATGTTAGAAGCTTCGAGTACTTGTTCACTCATATGGATACTTGGTTCTGTATCACTCCTTTCTGTTAATCCTGTAGCATCCCAGGATGAAGTGACTATGTCAGTAACCATTGTGTCTATTCGCTGAGAATGCCTCTGCCCGAGAACTCTAATGCATATATCTGGTATTTTATCTTCCGCTAGTAACCCAGCCCGTATCGCATCCTTTATGTCATGATTTAAGTAGGCGATTGCATCGGAAATTCGACAGATTTGTGCCTCAAGAGTGGTTGGTTTCTCAAGAAACCCGGAGATATCATTTTTGGGTTTCGAATGTGATCTCATGCCATTTTTAACTACTTCTGTAAGATTTAAGCCATCCCCATTCTTTTCGAGTTTCTCAACTATACGGACACTCTGAGCTGCATGATTGAATCCATTATTGTGTAATTTATTAAGCTCATCTTCTCCCAAATGTCCAAAAGGAGTGTGACCTATATCGTGTCCAAGTGTCATAGCTTCAACCAGATCTTCGTTGAGGTTCAATGCCCTAGCAATAGTTCTACCTATTTGGGACACCTCAAGGGTATGTGTAAGCCGGGTTACGTAATGGTCTCCAGTAGGGGCGATAAAAACCTGTGTCTTGTGTTTTAAGCGACGAAAGGCATTGCTATGCACCAACCGGTCTCTGTCTCTCTGGAATTCATTTCTTAGCGGAGATGGGTTTTCTGGTACTTCTCTAATTGCTGAATCTAGAGATTTTGTGGCATAAGGTGATAAGTTTTCTTCTCTAATGCTGAGTCTATGATTTATCTCTTCTAACATGCTGCACCGTGTTTCAACGAGTACCTACTGGTAGGCCGGGTGATGATAAAACTTTTATCGTTCCTCTATATAATACACCAAGAGAGGCAGTTTTTATTAGGTGATAGCTGAGGAATTATCTCCAATTGGAGTGTGAAGACTTTACCTACTCCACGGTCACAGATTTAGCAAGATTACGGGGTTGATCTACATCACATCCACGCTTAATTGCTATGTTGTATGCCAGTAATTGGAGAGGTACTACTGCCAATATAGGTGTAAGTAGATAGTCGATTGCAGGTATGTATACTACTTCATCTGCTAGGTCCGCTATATTTGTATCGCCTTTTGTAGCCAAGGCTATTACTGTGCCTCCGCGTGCTTTTACTTCTGCTATATTATTTAGCATCTTGTCATACAGTTCGTCTTTAGTTGCTATAGCTAATACAGGCATGTTCTCGTCTATCAGAGCAATTGGTCCATGCTTCATTTCCCCGGCAGCACATCCTTCGGAATGTATATAGGATATTTCTTTAAGTTTCAAAGCTCCTTCGAGCGCCGTAGGATAATTTATACCACGACCTAAGAATAGGAAGTTCGTCTTCCTGTAAAACTTGTCTGCAAGCTCGATATAAGGATTGTTGTTAGCGAGTATCTTTCCTATCATATCAGGGAGCCTGGACAGGGAATTTAGCGCTTCTTTTACTTGGTTTTGATTTAGGTATCTGGTTTTCGATCCAAAATCTATGGCCAATAAATATATTGCCTCTAAGGAACATATATAAGTTTTTGTGGATGCTACCCCAATTTCGGGACCCGCTCTAAGATATAGAGTTTCATCGGATATTCTATTGGATTGACTACCCTCTGTGTTACATATGTTTATGACGTAGGCGCCCTGTTCCTTAGCCATTGACATTGCGGCTAGTGTATCAGCAGTTTCTCCGGATTGGCTTATAGATATGACTATTGTGTCTTTTCCCAATAGTGGTCTATTGTATCTAAATTCGGACGCGTTTTCTGCCTCAGAGTGTATGCCAGCTAATTGTTCCATCATATGTTTCCCTACCATTGACGCATTGTAGCTAGTGCCCATTCCTATAAATATTATTCTGTTAATTTTCTTTATTTGCGATTCGGTGAGAGATATCTCATCTAAATTTACGGACAGGGATTCGAATGATAATCTTCCGCCAAGAGTTGCGATTGTTGCTTCTGGTTGCTCGGCTATTTCTTTCATCATGAAATGCTTGTACTTCCCTTTAACCGCAGAAATTGGGTCATAAGGGATAGCCTGCACAGTCTTTTCTATGTGTATTCCGTCCAATGATTCATAAGTGGTTGATTTCGGGGTAATATATGCGATTTCATTAGACTCTAGATAATTCACTTGGCGTGTGTATGGGAGTATCGCTGGTAAGTCACTTGCTATAATCATCCCATTCTGAGTCTCGCCTATGACTATGCCCCCAGCATTTCCTTTCTTGAAAGCGATAATTGCATCAGGAGCCTTTTTCGAGATAATGACGACTGCATGAGCTCCCATTATCTTGTTTGCTACGTTGCTGATTGATCGTTTAAGGTCAAATCCCAATGACAATTGGGACTCTATTAGGTGAGGTATGACTTCACTGTCAGTATCAGACTTGAACGTATGACCTTCGGAGATCAATTCATTTTTTATTTCTCGATAATTCTCTACTATTCCATTGTGTACTACGGTTATTGAGGATGAGCAATCTTCATGAGGATGAGCATTTTTGTGATTAGCTTCGCCATGAGTTGCCCATCGAGTATGCCCTATGCCAATAATCCCTTCAACCGGGTTGCTTTCTAATGACAAGATGAGGTCTTTAAGTTTACCCTGTGATTTTCTAACAACTATTTCGCCTTTTGTATCTATAACAGCTATACCTGAGCTATCATACCCTCTATATTCTAGGTTTCTCAGCCCGCTGAATAGTATCTCAGGCACTTGCATGGATCCTGTATATCCGATAATGCCGCACACAGTATTTCTCCTATCAGATACGGATACAGAATTTGTAATGTGATTTACATATTAGGCATTGTTCGAATAAACACCCTTATAGGATGAGGGTAGTAGTTCTGCAATATGTTCCATTATAGTAGTAGTAACCGTTTCTAGTTGTTCCGTGTCTAGTCTTCCTTTGACGTGAGGCACCGAGAAGGGTTGACCGATTGTAACCCGAAAAGTGCCTCTGGGTATTGCTACTTGCCAAAAAGGGCCTACCTTTTCAGTACCAACGATTCCTACCGGGAGCACCGGTGCACCAGACTTCATAGCTAATAAAGCTGCACCATGTACGCCGCGAGTCATTCCTGTCGCTGGACTTCTTTGTCCTTCAGGGAATAGAGCTACTGCAGCGCTATCCTTTAGCATTTGAAGTGCCCATATAACTGCTCTGACATCCCGGCTGTCGAATTCTACGGGAATTGCTCCGTATGCCTTCATAAAAGACGAGAAGATTATATTCTTGAACAACTCGCTTTTGGCAAGAAAATTAAGCTTTCTGGGAAATCCTGCACCAAGTAATGGTGGGTCTAGGTTACTTGGATGGTTTGATACAACTAGTAGAGGGCCATCTTCAGGTACATTTTCTTTACCGTTAAATTCCCAGTCTCCAAATATATCTAGTGCGCCTCGCATTAGTTTGTTTGTAGATTTGTATACTATCCCCATAACTAAGACCTTACCAGATTGATTATGTATTCTACAACCTTTTCTTTTGTCATATCTGTCGTATCTATCAGAATTGACCCTTGGGAAACCATGAGCGGAGAATCTTCCCTTTCTGTGTCTAATGAATCTCTTGTGCTTAAATCAGCTAGGATTTCATTTAATGGCTTGCTTTTCGAAGTCCCAATATTTTCCTCGTACCTGCGCTTTGCTCTTTTCGCTGCAGAAGCTGTTAGAAATATCTTTAGATCTGCAGTTGGAAGTACAACGCTTGCAATATCACGGCCGACCATGACGATTTTACCATCTTTAGCCATCTTTCTTTGCTGTTCTACCATAGCGGCACGAACGCCGGTAATACTAGATATGGCTGATACAGACACCTCTACTTTTGGAGATCTGAGATGTTCTGTTATATCTGAACCATCAACCAGCATATAGGTCGATTCCGTCCCATTTGCTTCAGTATTGGCCTTTAATTCTATATTTATTGTCTTGGCCAGCATTATAACGTTTTGCCTATCAGACGCATCAACATTTTTTTGTATTGCAACCCAGGTGACTGCTCTATACATTAGCCCCGTGTCTATGAATCCAAACCCCAATTGTTTCGCCAGTGCCATGCCAACACTAGTTTTCCCGGATGCCACCGGCCCGTCTATAGCTATGGTAGAAGTGGGTTTCAACTGCTGGTCCTTGTAATCTCGTTATGGCTATTAGTAGTCATAATGCTATTTTCGAACGTGCAACATTGATACGGTCTCGGATTGTTCTTGCAACATCTCTGGAGGCATCGGCGAAAGTGTGCGGATCTTCAGATGCATACAGGAGGCTTCTAGACACATTTATGGCTATATTTGCTGTACTCGGACTAGCTCCGAGGTGTATCGTTGACTCTAAGTCTCCTCCTTGACTACCTACTCCTGGTGCTAGTATGAACATATCTTGTGATATGGTGCGTATCTTTTCTAACTCGTCTGGGTAGGTTGCACCTACTACCAAACCGATATTGCCATTTCTATTCCAATCTTGGGCGGTTAAGGCGATTTTCTCGTACAAACTTATAGTTGTACCTTCGTGTGGTACTCTAAGGTCTTGGAAGACTGTGGCACCTGGGTTAGATGTTCTGCATAATATTAGTACACCCTTATCTTTATAGTCTATGAATGGATCCAAGGAATCTTTACCAAGATAAGGGTTAACTGTGGTTGCATCGAAATGCCAATAATTGAACATTGCTTCTGCATATGCTTTGGCTGTTGACGAGACATCTCCTCTTTTGGCATCACCTATAACTGGTATGTATTCAGGTATATGGTTTAGGGTTTTCTCTAGAGCTTTGAGTCCATCAATGCCCATAGATTCATAGAACGCCAAATTAGGCTTGTAGCAACATACCAAATCAGATGTAGCGTCGATTATTCTTTTGTTGAAATCGGATATGTCTTTGATTGCCATCTGGTTCGGGTCTGGATCTAGTCCTACGCAGAGCAGGGATTGATTTTTTTGACTAGCTTGAGACAGTTTAGTGTAAAAATTTGGCATAGGAATAATCTCCATTTACATGTGAACTCATTTAGAATTAAAAAGTCTAATATGTTCACGCATTATACATTGATCCATAGTGACACTTATTCCAGCGGAGCGTGCTTTTGCGGCGTATTCTTCATTGTATATTCCGTCTTGCATCCATATATGTTTGACTCCCATTTCGATGGATTGATCGATTATTGGACCTATAGTATCAGGTTTCTTAAATATATTTACTAGATCGACTTGGAAAGGTATGGATTTTAAGTTAGGATAACTGGCTTCTCCTAAGATCCTTGGTATAGCCTGATTTACAGGGATTATTCTATAACCGTTCTCTTGTAGGTATTTCGCAACTTTGTGGCTATCTCTATCAGGGTTCTGTGAGATTCCTACAATGGCTATATTGGTGCTAGACTGAATCTGGGTTTCTATTAGACTCATAATTACTAAGTGGGGCTAGCCTCTTCTATATAGGAATGTGGGCATTTCATCAACTATTAGCTGGGCTGCATTAGAGAACATTATCCCGACTGTGTGATCTATTAATAGAACACCTAGTTTATTGTCATCCATCAGGTTTCGGATTCTTTTGGAAGTTTCGCCTGATAGCAATGGGAGGCTGTTTAGAATATCCGTAGCTAGCAATAGATGAGCACCTTGAATGCTAGAAGCTATAATATTGGATTCTTTACTCAGACGTTCTATCTCTGACTCTGACGGTCCCTCGCATACCGATATGATTGACAATTCATCTCCGAATCTTGCTACCAGATCGAAGCATCCCTCTGAGGGCCCTATCCCGAAGTTACGATAAGGTACATCAAATTCTATTTTATAGCCATTGCTTTTCATCACAATATCAATGGCTTCCATTATGAGGTCTCTGTCTAGATGTTCTTCTGTTAGCCTCTCTCCATATACTTGATCTATGAATGTTCCAACTACTTCCTCTATTGCAGCAGATTCCTCTAGCTTTAGATGTGTGCCTGGCGGTATATCTAAGACACTCTCAGGATTTGTAGACATATTAAGCCTTTCTATTTAGCCTCTAGGCAGGTTACAGATACATTCATAGATGGTGCCCAGGGAGGGATTCGAACCCACACCTCTTTTAGGGAGAGCGGATTTTAAGTCCGCCGCGTCTACCCTTCCGCCACCTGGGCTAGGTATCAATTGTAGACATATAAGTAATGCCTATTAGATCCGCGATCATTTGCAAGATGTGTTGGAGGCGACGGGCGGATTCGAACCGCCGAATAGAGCTTTTGCAGAGCTCCGCCTTAACCACTTGGCCACGTCGCCCCTAGTAAACTAGTGACTGCATTGTATCACAATTGGTGCCGAGGAGGAGATTTGAACTCCTACGGGCTGACGCCCACGGCCCCCTCAAGACCGCGTGTCTACCGATTCCACCACCTCGGCAATATCATGAATTCTGGCAGGAGTGGGAGGATTCGAACCCCCGACCTGCGGTTTTGGAGACCGCTGCTCTTCCATCTGAGCTACACTCCTGTATTTTACCGCTTTCGCAAGCGATGAGGCATATTTTACCTTGATAATGATGTGTGGTAAAGGGGGGCTCCATTGAGCATAAAAGATCTGATATGATTTCTATTGATTTCTGATATTAGGAAATTTCTGTATGTAAATCGAATAGTGTAAACTGATGAAAAAGATACTTGCATTTATAGCTACAGCTAAAGACAATCAATTTTTTTGGATATTATGGAGGTTATCAGTTGTCATTGTTTGTACGTTGGTTGTGTATAACTGTATAGGTTATAGATTTGTATAATATTATGGAGGTTGTATCCTATGAATGATTACATACCTAGCACTACCAAATGGGTAGCTGAGCAAGTCGAGCTGTATGAATCTAGTAACGGTGAAGAGGGGACTACCCTTAGGGGATTGCCGGTCATAATAGTCACAAACACTGGTAGAATAACCGGTTCTATAAGGAAAACTCCCCTGATGAGGGTTTCGGATGGCAATAAATATGTGCTTGTTGCCTCCCAGGGTGGTTCAGAGAAGAATCCTTATTGGTATTATAACCTGAAGGCTGATCCACGAGTTATGATAAGAGATAGGTCTGACGTATATGAGATGGTAGTAAGGGAAGTCGAAGATGTCGAACAGAGATCTAGGTTGTGGTCTCTGGCGGTCCAGGCTTATCCTCCATACGAGGATTATCAGAGTAAAACTACTAGAATAATACCTGTGTTTCTGGCAGAAGTAAATTCTCGGTAAGCTAATAAGCAGGGGTAGGAGTGTATTTGGGGATTGTGGTCTTAGTGTATTGAGAGTTACTTTGCGTTGATTTGTAGAGTTCCTTCAATTGCCTTTATCCTAGCATCTATTTCGGCGAGGCTAGTCGAAATATCTTTATCCAAGGGTTGTGGGTATATTATATCAAGGTGTTGTTGTCTATTAGATTCTAATTCAATAATTTTCTGCTCCAGTTGATTGCTTTGACTGTATAGGTACACTAGCGCAACTATATTTAACAGTAACACTAAGAGTGAACTGGCTAGAACTAAATTCCTGTTAATCATTAGTTATCCTCATATTGTGGAGTGGGTGACGAAAAATTAGATATTCTTTTTCTATAGCTATGGGGAGTTTCAAGAGTGTTTGTGATCATCCATATGTCTTTGGATTTCTTCTGCTATATCGTCATCGGTTATCTCACCAGCTCTATCAACGATAGGTATTCTGTCCGGTTCGGTGTGTATAAGATGGATGCCAATATATGCCTTAATGTCGATGTATACACTATATATTAGGCATAATACTGATATTCCTGCCAAAAGGATATAGAAGTTAGTTTGTGTGTCTAGGTCTTGATTTAAAACAATAGCAACTAAGGAACCGACAAAAGAGCCTATGCTCACAAGCATCAGCGACCGGGTTTTGTTCATATTGATATCTGTTTGTTAAATTTAAATTTGTATTATCTGGGATGTACTTGCGGATACAATTGTAATATCTTATCTATCACCTATTCAAGTTTCATAATTCCACAAGATACTTATTCTGAAATTACTCGTGTCTCAATTGCCTAATCTTTGAGAGATATCCAGAAACCATTCATCTTGATTATTGAGCTTAAATAGATTCAACGTGTTACAATGCTGTCCATAATTAACTAAGGAGATATGAATGGAAGTATATTGTCATCTACGTAGTGGCGATCAAGAGGATTTAAGGTTAATTCCGAAGATAGCTCAGACTGCAGAGGAGCTTGGTTTCGACGGCATATCTTTCTCAGAATTAGCACACGATCCTTTCTTTCCTTCTATAATGGCCATTGAGCATACAGAGAAAATAAGAGTAGCAACTTCAATAGCGATAGCGTTTGCTCGTAGTCCTATGCTATCTGCCTATATGGCTTGGGATCTTCAAAAGATGTCGGATGGGAGATTCGAATTAGGTCTAGGCACACAGGTTAAAGGTCACAATGAAAGGCGCTTTAGCGTTCCTTGGTACGCTCCCGCACCTAGAATGAAAGAGTATGTTGAGTCCATCAAAAGCATTTGGGATTGTTGGCAAAATGGTGCAGAACTTAACTATCAAGGCAAACACTATTCGATTGACCTGATGACCCCAGAATTTAATCCCGGGAAGTTGGATTGCGATATGCCAACCATATCAATTGCTGCTGTAGGACCAGTAATGTCGAAGGTAGCTGGCAGTGTCTGCGACGGAATTATATTACATAGTTTTAATAATAACCGTTATGTAGAGGAGGTAGTTCTCCCAAATGTAGAGATCGGGGCAAAGTCCAACGGCAGGACTATGGATGACATATCGATAGTAGCTGGTGGGATGATTGCAACTGGTGGGGATGAGGAAGAAGTAATGCTCCAAAGGGAAGTTTGCAGGAAAAGAATATCATTCTATGGTTCTACAAGAAGTTACAAGTCAGTTATGGATATGCATGAATGGGGAGATACATGTCTTGAGCTGCATGAAATGTCTAAACAGGGAAAATGGCAGGAAATGCCCTCACTTATAAATGAATCCATATTGGATACATTTAGCGTTTCAGGTGCCTACAAAGATATAGGACCTGCATTGAAAGAACGATATGGAGCCTACTCATCAAGGATTTCTCTCGGGTTCCCATCAGATGAATCGAGTCATAGTGATCTAGCTAATCTATTAAGATACCTTCATGAATAAGATATCATTGATATAGTGGATGGTACCCCTGCCCGGACTCGAACCGGGGCGCGCGGTTTAGGAAACCGCTGCTCTGTCCGCCTGAGCTACAGGGGCATAATTTCATTATCGTAGACTAGGTGATGTAATTGCAATGATAGTTAAAATAGACCACTGGCGCAATGCTTGTTTGGTTATACTTTAGTGGCATCTTAGGCTTCAGTGATTTCAAAAAAGTCCTCCCAAGATTCCCTGGTCAATTCCATTAATAGAAAGTTATAGCCACGCCTTGTGACCTCTCTTACAGCATAAAAGCCAGATTTCGCAAAAGACTTTTGTGCCCTTATATTCCATATTAGTGTATGCAAATAGACTCTGTTTATTCTTGTTGTGCTGAATATGTGTTGCACAAGTGTATTTACCACATCTGTACCAAATCCGTGGTTCCAGTATTCCTTATCTCCTATCATTATTCCCAACTCAGTCTGTTGACGCATAAGATCTATATCATAGTACATGCAGTTTCCAATAGTTTTGTTATCATATGTTTCTACAGCAAATCTCTTTGACCAGGATACAGGATAGCTAAGTTCGTCCTCATATACTCTTAGATATTGGCTATATGACATTCTTATAGGCACAGTGGCGTCCAGATCGGACAACTCTTCATCTAATCTCCATGAATAATCTAATGGAGCGTCTTCCAATCGTTTTTCCCGGAGAAAGATGGTTTGTCCCTTTATAACTATCTTATTGGTCATGGCTAGTCGTCTCTTATGATCCTAATTGATTTTTCGACTATAGATTTTTCTGCTTCGTGGGTTAATTTCGTCAATGAAGTTATGGCATCTATCCATTCTACTACGTCGAATTCGGAGTCATGATTTTCTATTGATCCACCTACAGTGGTCATTAGATAGAAATATACTGTTTTATAGCATCTTACTTGATCAGCGTTACGCAGGAACCAGTAGTTGACGGAGTCAATTCTCTTGGACAGACTCACTTCTAATCCAGTTTCCTCTAGTACTTCTCGGAGTGCGGTGTTAGGGAGAGACTCACCAGCTTCTGGAGTACCCTTTGGTAATGCCCACAACCATCCACCTGCTTGATGCCTGCCACATATTAATATCTCCGGCGTATTCTCTTGAAGTCTATATACCACACCACCAGCAGATATGGGGAATGCAAGTTTTGCTTTGTCAGTCACTTATATAATGGACCTTTTCGTTATTTGATTTGATTGTATTTCGCTCACAAATTTGAAGTCAAGAGGATATGTTCATGGATCCTCATTTTTGCTTATGTTTGAAAGTTTTTGTATCACAAACAACAGGGCCCCAAACACTACTATACTTGCATAGCTTATTGAGCGGTCCAATAGAGCTATAGATAGAGCTTCTGTCGCAGGTATACTCAACGTTAGAAGTCCTATTATGCCTGGTTCAACTATTCCTACTCCGCCGGGAGTTAAAGGTATTGTGGTCAATATGGCATTTGCGAGGGTTACAAATACTATCAATGGCAATACTATGTTGGTGTCTCCAAGGGCTTGGATTACGAAATATAATCTGCCAATTTCAGTTAGCCAAGATATAAAACTTAACGTTAATAGAGTTGGTATTCTATCTAGGCTATCTATAGTGCCCGCATGAAATCTTAGATAAGGCAAAGCTAAAGCATTTGGTAGAAGATTTGCTATTTTAACCCCAAATTGTTTCAATCCAATAAAAGATAAACTAGCAATTAATGCTAAAAGTGCTGACATGCCGATAAATAAAATGAGTAAATCCGTGTCGGCACCTTTATATAATGTTATAGATGCTATTATCAAGAGTATAAATACCATTGCAATATCCAGAATACGTTCTGAAACTACGGTGCCTATTGTCTTTGGGAAACTATAGCCATAGTCTGCTGTTAGCGAATACGCTCTATATGCGTCACCTAATCTGAACCATGTTATGGCATTAGCAAACCAACCTATGAATACATACCTGGCACATTTGAGCGGAGAGGGCAGGGGTTTCGAAGACGGATCGACTATATCTGCATTCGAGAGCATAATACGCCATCTAAGCCCACGAATATAGAATCCAAAGTAATATGATCCGAAAGCCACACCATATAGAGCAACATTACATTCGGCCAAGGTCTCAAACGTGCTATACCAATCTATATCAAAGCGAGTCACCAACACTATCAGAAGTGATATGGCT
>CEUS01001812.1_pt1 | contig 43401 bp, 38 predicted proteins | sample 427031 | NCBI WGS metagenome assembly CEUS01 (sample SAMEA2622837, study PRJEB7988) | marine metagenome | biome: marine biome (ENVO:00000447); feature: marine epipelagic mixed layer (ENVO:xxxxxxxxx); material: "saline water (ENVO:00002010), including plankton (ENVO:xxxxxxxx)" | depth 140 m | reverse complement strand
TCTATTTATGAACTTCAACAATGGAAAGTTTTCTATTTGGGTCGAAACGGAAAACTAACTTCAATTCTTCGCAACCTAAGAACTCTAGCACCCGAAGACAGACGCAACTCCGGCATAGCAGGAAATCAAGCGAAACTATTATTGGAAGAAGAATTCAACTCGAGAGTGATGGAGGTCGAAAAATCTAGTATTTCTTCAAAAACTTCTGAGGATTCGATTGACGTGACAATGCCAGGAAGACCATTCCCCAGCGGAGGCTTACACGTCATCACTCAAACTCTCAGAGAGGTATGTGGCATTTTCACTTCAATGGGATTCTCGGTTGCGGAGGGTCCTGAAATCGAGTGGGATCATTATAACTTTGAAGCCCTTAATATCCCTAAAGATCACCCTGCCCGAGACATGTGGAATACGTTGTGGGTTGACTTCACAGACGAGGAAGGAAATCACCCTATGCTACTGCGCACCCACACATCTCCCATGCAGGCTAGGATTATGGAAAATAACACTCCCCCTGTAAGAGTAGTTATACCCGGTAAATGCTATAGGTTTGAAGCCACAGACGCGACTCACGAATGGCATTTTTATCAGATTGAAGGCCTAGCAATAGACAAGGGAATTACCTTTGCAGATCTAAAAGGCACTCTGTATGAATTTGCTCGTAGATTCTTTGGAGAAGAACGGAGAGTACGATTCAGATGCGACTATTTTCCTTTTGTTGAACCAGGAGTGGACATGTCTATTGATTGTTTTAGATGTGATGGGCAAGGATGCAAGGTCTGTAGAAATACAGGGTGGATCGAAATTCTTGGTGCCGGAATGGTACACCCAAAAGTTCTTGCCGGTTTCGGATGTGACCCTAAAGAATACACAGGATTTGCATTTGGGATGGGTCCGGAAAGGATAACAATGCTTAGGCACGGCATAGAAGACATTCGGCATTTTTATACTAATGATTTAAGATTCTTAGAGCAATTTTAGTCAACTACGTATCCATTTTGATAAACATAATAACAAGAGGTAATCAGCAGTGCTAGTTCCTATGTCGTGGATAAAAAAATATGTGCAGGTAAATATCCCTGTCAAAGAATTAGCGCATCTCCTAACAATGGCTGGGACTGAAGTAGGAAGCGTAACGCACATTGGTCAAGATTGGCCAAAAGAAAAAATCGTTATAGGTAGTGTGCTGTCTGTGGAGCCACATCCAAATGCTGACAGGTTAACCCTACCCACTATTGATTTAGGTAACGATGAAGTAGTCAAAGTTGTGTGCGGTGCACCCAACATTGCCGCGGGTCAAAAAATAGCGTTCGCCAAGGAAGGAGCACCTCTTGTCAATGTCCGGTCAGGAAAATTGGAACCACTCAAAACCGCAACAATTCGAGGAATAGTGTCTGCTGGCATGGTTTGCTCTGAGCAAGAACTAGGCCTAAGTGACAATCATGAGGGGATACTAATCCTAGACGACGACGCCACAGTAGGAGCCCCGTTGGTTGATTATATCGGAGACTCCATTCTGGATCTGGAGTTAACCCCGAATAGGCCCGACTGCCTCTCAATACTAGGCGTAGCTCACGAAATTGGAGCACTTACAGAGCAAGAAGTATCTGAACCAACTTCTAAATACCGAGAGGCAGAAGACGAAATTCAAGACAAAGTAGATATTGAGATTTCCGATCCATCCCTCTGTAATCGATATTCGGCAACTCTACTAACTGGGATTCAAGTAGGACCCTCCCCTAAATGGCTACAAAATGCACTTTCTTTGGCAGGACAACGAACTATAAACAATGTTGTAGATGCCACGAACTATGTAATGCTGGAATACGGCCAACCTATACATGCATTTGACTTCGATAAGATTAGAGATAAAACTGTAGTTGTCAGGACTGCTCATGATGGTGAAAAAATGCTCAGCCTTGACGGGGACAATCTCACACTAAAGCCCAATATGCTCGTAATATCCGATTCCAAGACTCCTATCGCACTGGCGGGGATAATTGGAGGTAAAAATACCAGTGTGACGAACAAAACGTCTACGATTTTAGTCGAGGCGGCCAATTTCGATGCGTCTAGTGTTCGGCGCACACGCACGGAACTTGGCATAAACACCGAGGCATCTTACAGATTCGAACGTGGCCCACGCCAAGAACTGGTACCTATCGCACTGCATCGTGTTACTAAAATGATCCTAGATATCGCAGGCGGACAAGCCAAAAGAAATATCATGGATTTGTATCCCAGCCCAAAGCAGGTTCCTGCCGTGAGTATCTCCTCTGACCATATCAAGGCTGTACTCGGAGTAACATTAGATATTGACAGTGTGAAAAATACGCTCATCAATCTAGGCTTCCGCCAATCTACGGACGGCAAACCAAACAACCTTACGCTAAAAATGGAAGTTCCTTACTGGAGATCAGATATATCTATGGAAGAAGATCTTATTGAGGAAGTTGCACGTATAAAAGGCTACGACAGTATTCCAACTACGATGCCTTCAACTCCAATTCCCCACCATAAACCACAACCATTCATACAATTCCGAGAAACATTGAGAGACCAGTTTGTATCAGCAGGTATGCAAGAAATTATCTCTTATTCTGCAACGTCTCTGAATTCTTTGAAAACAGCTAAATCTTATTATGATAATAAGCCTCCTATTAAGATATCTAATCCTATTAGTAGCGAACTTGAATATATGCGTACAACCCTACGGAGTGGCGTGCTAGAGACGCTTTCTTATAATCATCGTAATTCAAGAGGGAAAGGGATAAAAATATTTGAAATAGGTCGAGTCTATCTTCCTAAAACAAAAGGTGAGAAATTCAATCTTCCAGAAGAAACAGAAATGTTGGTGGGGGCCATAACCGGACCTAGATCACCTGTAACATGGCTAGCCCCTGAAGAAAAGTTTGATTTCTATGATGCAAAAGGCCTCCTAGAATCAGTATTTAGTGGTTTCAGCCTTGATAGCGTATATCAAACATCTGAAGATCCTTTAATGCACCCCGGGAAAACAGCTCGTATTCTATGTGGCTCAATTCCAATTGGCGTCGTAGGTGAAATACAGGCTAGTCTCCTTAATGATTTAGAACTGCATGATGACCCCGTTATACTATTCGAGTTTAACCTTAAATCTCTTTTCCAAAACATTCGGAGTACAGATTTTACCTATTCGAGTATTAGTAAATTCCCAGACTCTGAACGAGACCTGGCATTACTAATAGACTCCACAATATCTTCTGATGATGTACAAATTGTTATCAATAGACACAAACTTGTCAGCACCAGTACAGCCTTTGATCTGTATACTGGCTCTGGGATTCCCGCGCACAAAAAATCCCTCGCGTTCAGAATAGTGTTCCAATCATCCAAAGCGACGCTCACAACAGCACAAATCGACAAAGCGCAACAAGATATAATGAATCAGCTCAAACGTGAATTCGGGGCAGAGCTCCGAGAATAGTATCTTATGTTTAACAATGTAATACCTGACGATATTAAACCCGCATTCCCAAATCCAATTACAGGAAACGGAGTTCGCCCAAAACTACTTGAGATTTTGGGTTTGGAAAATATTCCCGATCCTGAAGACGTGAACTTCACTGTTGTTGATTCCGGGACAGAACCAGAAGGAATAATCTGGTCTGCTGTAACTTATCTCAATTCCTTAGGGGAATCGGTGCCTGGAATCATAATGCTACCTGAAGGAAAAACATCTACAGCTTTACCAGGAATTGTATGTGTTCCTGGAACCGGTGGGTCTGCTGAAGAAGTTGCGGATCAGCGATTCGAACCCACACCGCCTAACGGTGAAGTTCTAGGCTTCGGACGCGAACTTGCAAGGAGGGGATATGCAGTAATGGCTATATCCATCAAAGGATGTTATGGAAGACCTTCCCTTCCAGGTCGATCTGAGCAGGAAAATAAATATCTGGAAGTATACGGTCGTCCTCTTATGGGTATCTTCGTTGAAGAAACCTTGAAAGCGACAAATGTTCTTGCTTCTTTAGAGCAAGTAGATTCTAATCGAATAGGAATCACTGGAATGTCATTGGGTGGACTGGCTACGTGGTACCCTATGGCATGCGATCCTCGAATACGCGTAGGAGTTCCTATCTGTGGTGGTATTGGAAGTATAGCAAGGAACATACATGAAGGCCTGAGCGATCGCTCTAGTTCAGCTATATTCCCACCGCATATGTTGCGTTATTTTGACCACCCAGAAATTGTCGCTTCGTGTATTGCACCAAGGCCATTCATGACGGTGATACCTACCATGGATGAAGATATGCCCAAATCAGGCGCGGACCTGCTGATACGTGAAGTCGCTCCAATCTATTCATCTCTAGGTGTGCCAGATCATTTCAAAGTTTACCAACCAGAAGGCAACCATCGCTTTCTAATCGAATACTTCGAATGGGCAGTCTCCTGGTTCAACCGATTTCTCTAGCCACCAGATAGAAGATATGCATAAACATACTGAAGAAAGCATGCTTAGCGTTGAGACTGCACTCAGCAAAGTTCTCGAATTAGTAGACCCCCTAGAACCTGAACTGAGTTCAGTGCAAAACACCCTCGGCCAAGTACTATCGGAAGATATAGCGAGTAACATATCTTTGCCCCCTTTCGATAATTCAGCTATGGACGGATATGCGGTTCAGTCTTCAGACACATCAGCGGCGTCCAAAACTTCCCCTGTGCTATTGAAGGTTGTGGGACAAGTGTCCGCGGGAGAGCTCCCTGAACACTCAGTCTCCCCAGGAACAGCAATTAGAATAATGACTGGGGCCCAGGTTCCGAAAGGAGCTAATGCAATAGTGCCATTTGAAGACACTGACGAAAATGACCGCATTAATAATACGACAGGGATTTCTGAAATAAATATTAACACCCCTTCGATTCCAAACGCTCATGTTCGACCCGCAGGACAAGATGTATTGCGGGGCACCACTGTTCTTAGAAAAGGCACTCAGCTGAGACCACCTGACATTAGTATAATTGCCTCTATTGGTATCGATAAAGTGCGAGTTATTAGAAGGCCTATAGTATCGATTTTGTCAACTGGAAACGAATTGACTGAACCAGGAGCCCCTCTGAGTAAAGGCCTCATTTATGACAGCAATAGTTATGGGCTTGCAGCTGAAGTGAAACGTGCCGGCGGCATACCCCAGATACTAGGAATTGCTAAAGATAATATAGACTCTATCAACCATAAGATAGACCAATCTTTGTCTTCCGACATGCTGATTAGTTCAGCAGGGGTGTCTAAAGGCGATTACGACATGGTAAAAAATGTGCTTGCACTTCGTGGGAAAATTGAATTTTGGTCCGTGAGAATGCGACCAGCCAAACCTTTTGCTTTCGGCTTAATTAAAATTTCGCGCGGTAAACACATCCCGCATCTAGGGTTCCCGGGTAATCCTGTAAGTTCAATGGTGGCATTTGCTCAATTTGGTAAAGCAGCTATCCGTAAAATGATGGGGTTTCCAAATTCCAATATACCAACTGTAGAAGCTATTCTTGAGGATGGCATCGAAAATATAGATGGACGCAGAGTATATGCTAGAGTTATTGTCACAAAAAAGAATGGAACCTACTATGCCAGATCTACCGGATACCAAGGTTCAAATATTATAACTTCTATGGTTGCTGCTAATGGTCTAGCAATTTGCCCAGAACATGTGAATCACATGAAAGCAGGAGAAAAAGTTTGTGTCCAAATGTTAGACTGGGAAGAGAGTTTTTTCTAAAATGTACTCTGGGAATCACTACATGCTCTATACTAATTTCATAAAAACACACCATACAATCAAAAAGGACTGCAATAATGGAACAGGATACAACAACACTCACTTACTCTATTAATTTCGATATGGCTGAGAAAATTGGGCGTAATCTATCTTTATTAATCTCATCCAAGAAATGCTACACAGACAAGCAAGCTGACACAAATGACTACATAATAAACTCCAACCCTCAAGAACACTTAGATCGAATAGTCGAACACTGTTCTGACACTCCGGACTACTTACTTCCAGACACACCCATCAAAGATGCTGTTTTTCGAATATTCTTGGCCAATGGGAACCGCCCCATGACCGCAGAAGAGGTTAGCGAAGACCTAACTTCCAGATGGTACGAGAGCAACTACCCGAGAGATTTAGAGCCACAAAAAATAGCGCAGATTCTTGAAAAGGATCATTTTTATTGCATTTCACCGCATGCTGAGTAAGTCAAGTAACTGGGCGAATTACTCGTTGAAACGACAGCACATAGGCCAACAAGATAGCAACACAGGATGTTACTATCTTATGAATCTACTTCTTTCGACTTCCTCTTTTTCTTAATCACTTCTACGTCTGACGAAGGCATAATAGGCGAAGAAATAAGTGGCTGTTTTGTAACCTTTTTCTGTTTCTTAGCTTCTCGACCAGACCGATGACCTTTTGGCATTGTCTACCTCCATAGACCCACCTTCAATTAACCAATTCTGATTTATAGCAAAACATGATATCAGGAAACCACGAATAGTTATTCGCCACTAACAGTTATTCCTGCCATGTCCTCTATGAAATTCGCGATGGCCGAATGGTCGAAATCCCCCTTACCATCATTCATTAATGACCCTATCATCTGTTGCACCAAACTAGTAACGGGCAAAGGTACTCCTAATTCTTTCCCTGTCAGCAAAGCATTGTGTAAATCCTTCTGGTGAAGTTTGATTCGAAATCCTGGCTTGAAATCACCATCTATCATCATCGGTGCCTTTGCATCCATTACAGTACTTCCAGCCAAACCACCTCTTATCGCTTGGTAAACCACATTCGGATCCAACCCAGCCTTTTTAGCTAAAACCAATGCTTCACCAACTGCTTCTATGTTAGCAGCAACGATAATCTGGTTGGCTAATTTTGTGGTATTACCTGCGCCGTATCCTCCACACAAGACCACGCTGCCACCTAAAACTTCAAATATCTCAACATATTTGTCAAATATTTCTCTCTTGCCACCTACCATTATTGCCAGAGTACCATCTATTGCTTTTGGCTCTCCACCACTAACCGGCGCATCCAAAAAGTTCACCCCTACATTCTCACACGCAGATCCAATTCTTTGGGACACACCGGGAGCTATGGAACTCATGTCAATAACTGTGGATCCTGATACGGCTCCTTCTAGCACTCCTCCTGCACCCATTATCGCCGCTTCGGAATCTGCAGAGTCAGGCACCATAGTTATAACTGTATTTACTTCCTTTGCTACTTCAGCAGCTGAAGGCGACTGAGATGCCCCTTCTGACACCATTTCTTCCACTGCAGCCGCAACTATATCGTAGACAATAACCGAGTATCCGGCCTTTATTAAATTTTTCACCATAGGCCTACCCATTATCCCAAGGCCCACAAAACCTATCGTATTATTCTCCATTATATTCTCCTTTCAAACACTACTTCACTTATACCTAAAATCAAACCGCATTCAAAATACCAACGTCTTAGGTGGAACGCAAGGATAGTGCGAATAATTCCTGCGCGTCAAGTAAAAATTTTGGTTATCTTGCGATACTATACTTGCAACAAACAAGTCCGTCGAAGTAAAGTCTATTGAATATATCAGTGGGTGTAAATTTAATCTACTCTTATGAGAAAATCTTCAACTTTAGCCAACAATGTCGCCACGTTGATAGCCCAAAAACCCGGACTATTTATTGCTGCGATTATAACTATAACAGCCTTATTAGTGATACCTATTATTACAATGGCCCCAGAGCAAACCGCCTCAGACCAACCAGGTGGCGAAGTGTATGATTTACAAAATTTGTACGACTCCAAATTGCCCCGTCGCATACATACATCTTTTTTCATAGCAGAATCCCGTGATGGTGAAGATATACTCACAAAAGCACCTCTACTAGAACTGTACAAGAATGGAGAGTCTTTAAGGTCCGCTGATCGAAACGGAGACCTTCACCCTCCAAGCCTACCAAAACAATCATATTTGTTTAGTGGATTCAATCCTGACTTAAATCAACCTGTAGCAGGCATTTTTACATTAGCAGATGCCGTAAACAGTGTATTAGAGTCCATATTTGAAATAGATCTTGAAAATGCTACTGATGACCAAATCAAGATAGCAATTCACCAGATATCTAATAATCCTTTAACTGCTTTTCTAACTGATTTTGTATACCAAGAGTCTATCCAGGAAGACAAAAATATACTTGGTCAAAAAATAGATTACTGGACAGCCCCAGCCATGGGAATCTTTGTAGCAGCCGACAATGGAAAATTGGGAGGCGGCACAAGTGCCATTGGCACTACTGGTGACTCTGTAACTACAGGTAAAGAGGAATTTAATAGAAAAGTCCAAGATGTTCTCCGTGGGAATGAGTCGAATTATCGATTGTGGGGTATAGCAATTGATGCTAGTTTAGAAAGTGCTGAGGAAATTGCAACAGCTGTACCATTTATAATCGCAACGTTCATAATGGCACTCCTCGTAGTTGGAGCTTGCCTCCAATCATGGCGAATCACTATTCTGACCGGAATAGGTCTGGCCTCAATGCTGGTGTGGCTAAAAGGTATTTCAAATCTCATTGGACTAGATTCTTCAACAACTCTTGATTTCATAGTTCCAATTGCAATGATATCTTTGGGCGCAGATTTCGGAATACATGCCCTAAACCGCTATCGCGAAGAAAAAATGTTCCATCAGGAGCCAAAAATTGCTTTTAGAGTAGGGATGACTGGCGTTCTTTCAGCTTTGTTGTTAGCCATGATCACTGACGCGGTTGCTTTTCTGTCTAACGTCTCAGCAAAAATAGAAACGGTCGTTGGGTTCGGCATAGGAGCAGGAATAGCTATATTTGCAGCTTTCGTTATTATGGGACTAGCACTTCCTGCGACATTAATGTTGCTTGATTCCAAAAAGTTTCAATCCAAAATAATTCATTCTCTTCCCGAGGAATCAAGAATTGTTAAGAACGAATTTCGCCTTGGAAAGATTCTGTCTAAATTCGTTCTTAACTTAGCGAAATCACCATTAATCGTACTGCCTATAGCCTTAGTCATTACAATAGCTTCGACTTACTACGCATTTCAGCTTGAATCAACCTTCGACGCAAAAGATTTCTATCGTAGTGATTCTGAATTCGTGTTGGGGCTAGACAAACTTGACCAGTATGTTGGGGATTCTGGCGGGGAGTCAGCCATTATCGTTGTTAGGGGTGACTTGTCTAATCCAAGAGCGCTGGAGGCTATCCAAAATTTCACTCAAAACATCGCTGACAATCCGTACGTAGCCAAAAATGAAGACACAGTTCAATTACAAGCTAGATCTATCTTTCATATTATTGATCGGGTGATAAATTCTGAATACACCATCTCTCTAATCACTGATTCTTCCAATTTAGACCTCTTTACGAACAACAAATTCAATGAATTCAAACATGGTAAAAGTGTACTTTTATGGCCGATGTCACAAACTGACCTAAGTGCCATTTACGACCATATTTCTATCAACGGAGTAAACGTGAATCCTAGCCAAAAACTATATGACCAACTCGAAGTCAGAGAGACTTTATTCCATGACCCCTCTGGTATGGAAGATGACGTGACAGCGATTGTCATAGGCATACCTGGAACGAGGGAGCAATCAAACGTGATTTTGTCCCGAGAATCTCTCGCTAAGGACATTGAATTGCTACAGGAGGAACCTTCGATAACACTGGCCGGACTAACAGGATCCCCATTCACTAGACAGGGAAGTCTCGACGCCACTACAGACAGCCTACAAAAAGCACTATTAATCTCAGTAGTTGCGTGCCTAGCGATACTCATGATCGCAATGCGCTCTGTTAGCTTGGGCTTAGTAACCATTCTACCAATTGGACTTGTGGTTTCATGGCTATACGCTTTTATGTATTTGTTCGATTTTGGTCTAAATTTTGTCACTGCAACTATTGCTGCGATTTCGATTGGAATAGGGATTGATTTCGCTGTCCATCTGACACAGAGATATAGGGAAGAATTAAATAAAGCAGAGGATAAAATTCAAGCCATGCAGCAAGCAGTCGAAGGCACCGGAGTAGCCCTTTTGGCTTCTGCGGCCACCAGTATTATTGGATTTGCAATTATGGGGTTTGCTCCCATGCCGGTCTTCTCCGCATATGGCATATTGACTGCCGTAATGATTACGATGTCGGCCATAGCATCATTACTGATATTGCCTACTTTATTACTCCTAGTTTCGGAGCGCAAAACTGTTAGTCATAAGTAATACATCCCTTTACGATTATGATATAATTACTCAAGTTCAAAGACTGCGAAGGTTTTCGTTCTTTACACGAGAATTATCCCCTAGAGTAGCTGCTTTGGTCGCACTCCTGGTTTATATATTTTGATTACACACTCAGTTCGCCATAGGCTGGAAGATAGAGAGGAATTGTTTTCCCCTTTTGCCACTAAGGTCGTCCAAAGTCGTGGCAGAAGTAAGGAAGAGGAACCATGTCCATTAAGAACCGATTTCCAACGCGACCGCGATCGTATAATACACTCCAAACCGTTTAGAAGACTGAAACATAAAACACAAGTATTCATAGCCCCCACTGGTGACCATTATGTCACCAGGTTAACTCATACTTTGGAAGTAGCACAGGTAGCTAGGACTATAGCACGAGCACTGAATCTAAACGAGGACCTCACAGAAGCTATCGCTTTAGGCCACGATATTGGGCACACGCCGTTCGGACACATAGGCGAGGAGGAAATTGCAAAACTGTACCCCAAAGGATTCAGGCATGCGGAACAAAGCTTGAGGATAGTTGAGCTACTTGAAAAAAATGGTGCTGGCTTAAACCTGACGTGGGAGGTACGACATGGCATAGCGTCACACTCTAAATCTCGCGGTGATTTTTTTGGCAAAACTGTGCCTGAAGGCCTTTCACTTGAAGGACAAGCCTGCAGAATAGCAGATGCAATTGCCTATCTTAACCATGATCTCGTGGACGCTTTCAGGTCTGGTGTAATATGCCCCGATGATCTGCCTTCAGGCATATTAGATGTATTGGGGCAAAGACACTCTGTACGAGTTGCCACTATGGTAAATGACATTGTGCAAAATTCTTGGTCAGCAACCGGTGCAGATTCTAGCTATGAGTCACACCCGCAACTAGTGATGGGGCCTTCGGTAAGAGAAGCTGTGAACAACCTGCGTCAGTTCATGTTCGACAATGTATATGAGCCGGAAGGCCAAGGAAAACTCGGCACAACCGCAAAAGAAATAATCCTTCTACTACACAAATACTATGTAGATAACCCTCATGAAATAACTACCCCCGACATAGGTGATGGAAGATCGGTAATTGACCAAGTTGCCAGCATGACGGATCTATATGCCTTAAGGCAAGTTGAAAGTATAAATCCCGGCCTTGCTAATAGATTCCGGGAGGCTTTGAATTGAGGTATATTGAATTCAAGTGACAGGATTAGGACTCGTACTGTTCAGAATCAATTAGTATTGATTCAAGAACTCCTAGAGGCCATGCAAAGAGATGTACACGGCTTGGAGTATCAGCCGTGGAAAAAAGAAGTAGATCTCCTTTGGAAAAAGGTGTTCGGCGAGATCAATAAAATGCAGCCAGAAACACAAAGCCATTCTTTGGATTCTGTAAGGGAACTATGGACATCGTACGTCGCCCACTACTTTCGAGGCCAGGACCAGCAATAATGATCTAGATACAGGAGAAAAGAATGAACCATACTGATCCTCCTTTTGAACCCAATTTTTTACAAGCGCGAAACACAGCGATTTTAGCACATAGAATTGTAGTGAGATTACAGGAGATTGGGTTGCCTGATGAGCTTGAAAATACCATCGGTCATATTGGCACAGATCTTGCGGATTTATGTAGTATCAACAACAATATTTCGTCATTAGTTGAAAAATTAATAAACGATCCACCGGAATGGGAATCTATGGCCAACACTATAATAGATCTCAAATCGACCGTAGAACACATGAACGTACACGCTCATAAGTTCGGCAAGGCTGCGAATAAAATAGCACGGTTTGCATATAAAGAAGCAGATAAATAACCGGGAATTACGGAGATATGAGCACAGTCGACGAAATAAAAGATCGCCTAAATATTGTTGATGTAGTATCGGAATATTTCCCCGTGCGGAAATCCGGCAGCAACTACAAGGCAACGTGCCCTTTTCACAAAGAAAAAACCCCTTCATTCGTAGTCAATTTAGAACGACAGAGTTGGCGATGCTTCGGAGCTTGTGCCACAGGAGGCGATGTCTTTTCGTTCATTATGCGAATTGAGAATCTTGAGTTTGGGCAAGCACTCCGTCTCCTAGCAGAGAAAACAGGCATAACTTTACTAGAAAGAAAGATAAGCGATGGCTCGGAATCCCTCTACAAAATTAACCTTGAGGCTACCCTTTTTTATCAAAATATTCTAAATACTCCTGAGGGGTTAAGTGCAAGCAGATATTTGAAAGATCGAGGAGTAGACCACAAAACTATCTCAGCTTTTCAGCTCGGCATGAGTGCATCTGGTGGAGCTCGTCTAAAAGAACATCTGTCTTCGCTCGGTTTCGATCTTGACCTAGCGATTAAGGCTGGGCTTCTAAAAAAGACAGACTCCGGAATTATAAAGGATTTTTTCTGGAACAGGCTAATGTTCCCCATTCATGACAGAAAAGGCCAAGTCACTGGATTCGGAGGAAGATCTCTAGATAACTCTAGCCCAAAATATATAAATACTAGTTCCACTCCCATATTTGACAAGCGCGCTACCTTATACGGACTTCATCTGTCATCAACTTCGATCGTTAAGGAGAGTCGTGCAGTAGTTGTGGAAGGATATATGGATACTATTACAGCCCACCAATTTGGATACAGTAACGTTGTAGCTTCAATGGGAACGGCATTGTCGGAACAACAGGTACAAAACCTTAGGTCATCTGCAAAAACAGTGATTCAAGCCCTTGACCCAGACATAGCCGGCCAAGAAGCAACCTTGAATAGTCTTGAATCAGCATACCATGCCCTTGAAAGAAGAAGTATCGGTCAAAAATTTAATTTGGATCTTCGAATTGCCCACCTGACAAATGGCCTTGATCCAGACCAGCTAATCCGACAGGATAATGATCAGTGGAAACGAGTAATTTCTGAAGCTGTTCCGTTCATGGAATTCCTGATCCCTGCCAAAACGTCTAAATATGATCTGGGTACTGCTGAAGGTAAAGCCCAAGCTGCCGCTGCATTACTACCCGTCATTTTGTCAGAGAATAATTCCTTGAAGCAAGATGAGTATTTTCAATCTCTGTCAGTTGCGCTAGGCGTAACTCGTCAGGCATTAGAGGCAAGTATTGGAAGGTTAGCGAATGTCCCACACAGGGCGAACAAAAGACTAAACTCTCCTCCCCCAAACACAGGCCCTCTTGACACCAATCGCATAAACAGACTTGAAGATTACGTACTGTCTACTTTATTGAAAAAACCAGAGTTGAAAAAAAGCACGGAACGTCTATTGCCAGAACATTTCCACAAAATAGAGAATAAAACGATCTTTACTGAGTGGCTAGGCTGCGATACAATGGCCGAGTTGCGGACGAATTTGGACGAGCTGTTATATCCCCATCTGGATTACCTAGAAAATATGGGCCTAGAACCGGCCGAATCCAGTGCGTCCGAATCTGCTCTGACCCAGGCTCTTCGACGGATGGAGTTGAGGCACTTGCGAAACCTACAAGAAGAGATCCTAGGCGCCGAAGATGCTAAAGTGCCACCCTCACGAGAAGTGGAGGCGACCATAGAAGATTTGAACTCCAGACTTAAAGAATTATATTTATCGACAGACTAGTAAGACACCGAGGCACATATCGACAAAAAGGGGAAACCCGATGACTAGAAAAGTAGAAGGCGAAAACTCAGAGGATTTGTTGACTAGTATAACAGGTAATTCCGGTGGACCAGAAGAACTTTTAGCCATGGCTAAAGGACGGTCTCGACTTGCGGACGACGAAATGTTGGACGACGCAAGCGAAGGTCAAGGAGATGCCAAAGAAAATCAGGAAGAGGCTAAACCTCAAGAAGAATGGTCCGAATCACTTGCTACAAATGAGATGATTGATGACCCAGTACGTATGTACCTTAGGGAAATAGGAAGAGTCAGTCTTCTAGATGCTAAAGAAGAGCGCTCGCTCGCTCGAAAAATGGAAGCAGAAAAACATGCGAAATGGCTGGATGAAACCCTTACTAGCCCAGAGGGTCGTTCACCTCAATCATGGCAAATGGTTATCCATTCACTAAATACAATTGTAGAATCTGAACATCTTTTGGAAAGTATTCGAAAGTATGTTAAAAGTAACGGCACCCAAAAAGAAATTGTAGGTGAAACAAATTTAGAGACTATCTTGTCAAACCCAGCCATGCTAGAAGAAATAGACGGAGACACTCCGGAGGAATTACTCAACTTCCTAGGTGATACATTAAATAAAGATCCCGAAGAAGTACGTAAAGATATCCAATCACTGTCATTGGCCATCCGCCTACTGCCAAAACAGGCGGTCGATACCGTTGGACTAGATTCAACTATTGATGAAATAAAAGTTTTAATGGATGGATCAGACATTACAAATAAGCTTGACAAGCTCGAGCCCCTATTTCAGGGCTTCTTTAAGCATATACTTGACGAAGGGGAAGCCGCTCAATCGCACCTTGCAGAAGCGAATCTAAGGCTAGTGGTAAGTGTAGCCAAAAAATATATTGGCAGAGGCATGTCTCTGCTGGATTTGATCCAAGAAGGAAACATAGGTCTTATTAGAGCAGTTGAGAAGTTTGATTACAGAAAAGGTTACAAGTTCAGCACTTATGCCACATGGTGGATACGTCAAGCTATAACTAGAGCCATCGCGGACCAAGCCCGTACTATTAGAATTCCCGTTCACATGGTAGAGACAATCAACCGCCTTCTACGTGTCAGTAGGCGTCTTGTTCAAGAATATGGACGCGAGCCTACTAGTGAAGAAATTGGAGAAGGCATGGAAGCGTCCCCGGATAGAGTCCGTGAAATCCTGAAGATATCACAAGAACCCGTATCTCTGGAAACTCCTATTGGGGAAGAAGAAGATAGTCATTTAGGTGATTTCATAGAAGACCGCGGAACTATGGCCCCTTCGGAAGCAGCCTCATATCAACTCTTGAAGGAACAAGTAGACGATGTGCTCTACACACTGAGCGAGCGAGAAGCAAGAGTCCTATCTTTAAGGTTTGGATTAGAGGATGGGAGGCAAAGAACTCTAGAAGAAGTTGGACACGATTTTGGAGTAACTAGGGAGAGAATCCGTCAGATCGAGGCCAAGGCCCTTCGAAAACTTCGGCATCCCAGTCGTTCTAAAAAATTGCGTGATTTCTTAGAGTAAATAAATTAAAGGCTGACTCTCAAAATAATATCCATGAAGCTGTATTAATCTTGTCAGTAAATTAGGACCATCAGTTAATATGACCACCACGGCTAACCAAGGCCAAGACAACACAAGCATAGCCACATCCGGCACCAAACCAACCGTAGCAGTTCTGTATACTCGGCCTGACACCGTCATCAAAGATGTGGAACGGGCCATGCTACTTGCAGACTATGAATCACATCTTCCAAAAACTAACCCCACTCTACTAAAAATCAACATCTCGTGGCAACACTATTATCCAGCATGCTCAACCACTCCTTGGCAACTTGAAGGAGTGATTAAAACATTGAGAGAAAATGATTATGATAAATTGATACCCACGCACAACGGCACAGTAGTAGTTGATCCAATTGAAGGAGCTTTACAAAACAAGCATAAATCTGTAGAAGATAAATATGGGTTAAAAAGCGTATTTTTGGATTTCCCGCCTTCAAAATGGATCCCCTACACTCCGAAATCAAAAATGCTTGTTTTAGACGATATTTTCCCAGAAGGATTCAAGATACCAGATATTTTTAACGGAAAGAACATTATTCATTTACCAACAATGAAAACTCACGTCTTTACCACCATGACTGGTGCGATGAAAAATGCATTCGGTGGTCTACTGAACAGAAAGCGCCACTGGACACATTCTGTAATACACGAAACTCTGGTAGATTTACTTAATATTCAGAAAGAATTGCACCCAGGTATATTCGCTGTCACAGATGGCACCTTTGCAGGTGATGGGCCAGGCCCACGAGCCATGAGGTGGCATGAAAAAAATGTATTGTTGGCAGGTGCAGACCAAGTGGCAATAGATGCAGTATCTGCAACAATGATGGGTTTCGATCCCATGTCTATCAAATTCATCCGCTTAGCACACGAAGCTGGACTAGGATGTGGAGATATAAGTAACATAAATATTGTTGGTGAAAACATTGATGAAGTTAACTGGGGATTTAAATCAAGCCAAAACACTCTGGCTAGCAGAGGCCAAAAACTTATTTACTGGGGACCGCTTAAACCCCTAGAAAATATGTTATTGAGGTCACCCATAGCACCTTGGGCATTCCTTGCCTCTAACATATATCACAACGGCTATTGGCTACCATTCATTGGCAGAAACAGAGTGAAAGCGGCAATGCAGACTGGTTGGGGTAAATTATTTCAAAGCTACTAACACTCGGTTTATTTACTGAATGAACCTGCTCCCATCACTGCAACTCCCCATCTATTCTTGTGTTTTTGTCGCAATTGTTTAAAGAAGTTGAGGTACGACAACGAGTCTACTGAATCTGCCGTCATGATTTTGGCGTCTTCTTGGTCGTCAACATAGTACTTCTTTCTAACACCTAATTCTCTAAATTTATACTTATAGTATAAATTTAGAGCAGCGTTATTGGAAGCTCGCACCTCTAAAGTAATTGAAGACACCTGACTTGCGAGAGCTTGGGTAACCGCACCAATAAGCAACAACTCACCTACTCCACGTCTCCTATATTGACTTAATACCCCAACGCTCACTATATGCATCTCGTCAAACACGTACCAAGCACCGAGAAACCCTACAACACGCACCCCTTCAACTTCATGTCTTTTCATGCCCATGTTCCAAATTGTTTTCTTCCATCGGAGAATTTCTTCTAACACTTTCTTAAATACAGTACGGTTATCCACCATCAATGGATTATCAAAATGAAGGAGTCCATCTTTAGGAGCCTTTCGCTCAAATGCTATTAGAAAAACCCTGTCGTCTCTCTTCATTTCTTTCCTGAAAGAGGTTCCAGAGGTAATCCCAGGAAAAATCTCTCGTTCTATTTCAGACACATTTGCTATGTCTGATTTCTTCATGCTGCGAATCTCAAATGGCATCATTTCTAACTCATTATTTCGATTGGAATTTAACAATACCAAACGTATACTTCACGACATAACTAAATTTTATACCTACTTTAGCAACATAAACTACCTTACATCGGCCGCGTATCGTTATACAATATAGAATCGTCGGAATCTACGATTCTATGGCCACTTGAGTGCCACGAATCAAATACTCTCAGGCCATGAAAACCATCAAAAACAAGTCTGAACAGTCTAAAATCAACGAATTGGTAAGGAGTGCCCAAGACAGAAGTGCTCCTGCCATAGCAGAACTATACGATTATTTCTATGGCAAGATTTACCGTTATGTTTATTTCAAAATAGGGAATGTACCAGATGCAGAAGACTTAACCGAAGATGTATTTGTAAAAATGATGGAGTCTATTTCGTCGTATCAACTACTAAATGTCCCTTTCTCTTCATGGCTATTTCGAATAGCTCATAATAGAATTGTGGACCATTTCAGAAAAACATCCAGAAAACAAACTACCTCGCTCGATAATATACATAACAACACAGATGATTCGTCTGAAGATATAGAAAGTAAGATCGACGTAGATATTTCGATCAAGAAAGTTTATTCAGCCATGGAAAGACTAACTAATTTACAACAAGAAGTGTTGTCACTCAGATTTGCGGCTGGTCTATCTATAAAAGAAACATCTCTAGCGATTGGAAGAAATGAAAATGCAGTAAAAGCTGCCCAGCACGCAGCCATTGCCAACCTACGAAAAATATTAGCACAAGAAACGATTACATAAATCACAGGATACCTAAGAATGAAATCTGACCATATATCCAATAACATTATTGATGACTGCCTAGACCGTCTATCTATGGGTGAGACTATAGAAGACTGCATGGCATCATATCCTGAACAGGGAGTTAAATTAAGGGAATTATTAGAAACTTCACTCTCTACCATGGCGGCGATGTCTTCCATCCAATTCAATTCGCGCGTTAAAGACAAAAGTCTTGGGAAGGTGATAAATATATCGACCAAGCACAGAATGACAAGCAGTTCTTTTCTTTCTTGGAAAACGATTTTTCAGAAGCCACTCTTTGCTGGAGTTACAACATTCCTTCTGCTATCAAGTTTGGCTTTCGGCGCTACTACAGTATCGAATAACAGTGTGCCTGGGGAGCCCTTGTTTTTAGTTAAATCCTTCAAAGAAAATATCTCTCTAATGCTACCTCAGTCCGATATGGATAGGGCACAACAACATATACACCTCGCATCTGTTCGAGGTGAAGAAATGCGCATCTTGTTAGCAAGAAATAGGCTTCAAGCCACCGAGGAAGTTGCAGACAAAATGAGATATCATCTCAATGCATCATCTGGTTACATTGGACTCGTAGCCTCTTCAAATCCGTTAGAACTGCCTCATAGTCCAGCTATTTTAATTCGAAATGACTCGACTCGTTTCGAATTAAAAAGTCAATTGGAAGAGGACCTTATTTCTCTCAAATCTCATTTCGTATCATCTAGAAATGCAATTCCTCTGGGAAGCCAACAAAAAGCGGAACTGATAGGCCTCAGAGCAGAAATGATTTATAGAACCATGATGTCAGCCTTGGACGAAACTGATTCCTATACGTGGGGTCCTTTTTGGAGAGAAGAACCTCCCAAACGAAGATCCCCTTAAGCTTACCAAACCAAATTATTTATTAACGTCTTTTTCAAACATTCCTGTTATTTAACTATGAATTTTTTTACAAGTATAAGAATTCATCAAAAAATAATACTTAAATCTATTGACGATTACCCCACTTGCACGGTTACTCTGGATTTCACGTTCTCATCTACTAGCACTTTTGCATAGATGTAGAGAGCGCCAAAAAATTCGGTCAGGAAGTAAAGAAAAATGCAAGGCTTGTTAAGAATTGCTCGACTATCACTAAGCCACAAATGGTTTCTTTTCGGAGCTTATGCATGTACTGCTAGTGTCACTGCCACTTCTCTTTTCATGCCTCACCTAGTCGGCCAAGCAATTGATAGTTTAGCTTTAAATCTTAGAGGTGGTGCGGATGCTTTCAAAACCTCATTATTTTTAGCGCTAATGGTTCTACTTGCAAACAGCCTACGCGGTATTTTTGCATTTGGCCAAAACTACTTTGGAGAATGCTTATCTCAACATACAGTATATAAACTCAGAAATCGCTTCTACGACCATGTCCAAAATCTAAGCTTTGGGTTCCATGATAAACAACATACCGGGAACCTAATGTCCAGAGCTATAACAGATGTTGAAGCCGTAAGGATGTTTATAAACGCAGGCATAGTACGTACCCCTTATTACATCGCAATGTTTGTATTTGCAGCCTTCCTGATGATTAACCTAGATTGGAAGCTTGGAATAGCATGTGTGGCCTTCATGCCATTAGTCGCCGTTATCTCTGGTTTATCTAAAGTCCATCTGCGACGCATTTGGCTACGAGTCCAAGAGGATATGAGCGAACTGAGCAACGTATTGCAGGAGAATCTTACCGGGGTAAAAGTGGTCAGGGCATTCGCTGCAGAAGAATTCGAGAAAGGTAAATTCGAAGGCAAGAACCAAAAAGTAACTCGTGATTTTATCCGGGCTGAACGTATCGCATCACTCAATAACGCCTCCATGATTTTAGTACTGTTGGCAGCAACGGGAATCGTTCTATGGTATGGAGGTTCCCGAGTAATAGACGGACACATGACTGCTGGTCAGTTAGCCCAATTCTTCCTATACCTACAACTTCTTGTAATGCCCGTCAGACAGGCAGGAATGATGATTAATTCTTTCACTCGAGCATTAACCGCTTCAGTGCGCCTTTTTGAGATATTAGATGCTAAATCTGACGTTCAGGAAAAACATGAAGCTATTTCATTACCGAGAGTAGAAGGCACCGTTAAGTTCGAGAAGGTGACGTTTGGCTACACAAAGAATTCTTTATCCCTAAATGACATTAACCTAGAGGTGCTTCCTGGCCAATCAGTTGCACTTCTAGGGACTCCTGGAAGTGGCAAATCGACGCTTGTTAATCTTTTATCTAGATTCTACGACGTGAATTCAGGGGAAATTACCATTGACGGTATAAATGTTCGTGATGTTACGCTTAAATCTTTGCGCCAGAATATAGGATTTGTGCAACAGGACGTATTTTTATTCTCTGCGTCAATCCGAGACAATATAGCTTATGGCAAAGAAAATGCCAGCATGGAAGATGTGATCGAAGCCGCAAAAATTGCTCAACTTCACAATCAAATTGAAAACCTTGAAGACGGTTATGAAACGATTCTTGGAGAACGGGGGTCAAATCTCTCAGGAGGACAACAGCAAAGACTATCACTTGCCAGGGCAATATTATTAGATCCCCCCATCTTAGTACTAGACGATTCGACTTCAAGCGTTGACGCTCAGACCGAAGAACTCATACGAATAGCCCTAGAAGAAGTCATGTGCAATCGCACTACGTTTATAATTGCGAACCGTATAAGCTCTGTGCACATGGCCGACCAAATATTGGTGATGAAGAATGGGAAAATCGCTGAACGTGGTACACATTCCCACCTAGTAGAAACCAGCCCTATCTACCGAGAAATATATGACTTGCAACTTCGCCCCCAGAAAGAAGTGCTTTTAGACCATGAAGTCCATGATATTTACAATCGGAATCTTGCATGAGTCAACCTACATCCAAACCAGCTAGTACCAATCAGGCAGAGGAAGAAACATTTGGAACTGCCTACAACGGCAGGGTTATAGCACGATTTCTCCCATATTTAACCCCTCACAAAGGCAGCGTGGCGGTTGCCATAACAGCTACACTTGTGTTCAGTGCAACACAAATCTCTGCGCCGTGGCTAATCAAAATTGGAATTGACGAGTTTATTAAATCTGGCAACTTTTCTGGGCTCACCTGGATTGTCGCCTTATTCTTTGGTGCAGCAATTATCAACTGGATGTCAAGTTTCATTCAAAACTACACTATCGCCCGCGTCGGACAGGGCATTTTATTCCGCTTAAGAGGAGATATGTTCGCCCACCTCCAAAAATTGTCACTTGGCTACTTCGACAAGACAGAAGTAGGACGCATCATGTCTAGGGTACAAGGTGATGTTTTTCAACTTCAGGAATTTTTGGCAGTCGCTATTGTAACGGCTGGTGAAGTTTTGAGTCTCATTGGAATCATTGCCGCTCTCATACTGCTCAATATGGAACTAGGTCTTATTTCGATGTCAGTGTGGCCCCTATTAGTATTAGTCGTAATATTTTGGCAACCCCTTGCCAAAATATCATTTATCCGTGTCAGGAAGGCTATGTCAACCGTAAACGGCGCCCTCAATGAAAATATTACTGGCGTACGCGTTGTTCAAAGCATGAATAGACAAGACAGAAATTTGCAACTTTTCAGTGAAAAAAACCGTGAGAATCTCGCTGCATCTACCCAGGCTACTAAGTTGTCTTCTGGTCTAATTCCTTTGGTGGATACCTTAACTGCCGTTTCAATTGGTGCAGTTATATTTTTTGGGTCGGGCATGGTTTCCAATAACACCCTCGAGATTGGAGCACTGATAGCGTTCATTTTGTACGTACAAAAGTTTTTTGACCCTCTGCGGAATTTGACTATGCAATACACACAACTCCAACGCGCGATGGCTTCAGGTGAACGCATATTTGAACTCTTAAACATTAAGCCCGATTTGCTCGACAAGGAAAATGCGCAGGAATTACCAACGGTTAAGGGAGAAATCCAATTTGTGAATGTCAGCTTCAGGTATTCAGCAGGTGAAGATGTACTGAAAAATATTAACCTCCACTTCCTCCCCGGGGAAACAGTGGCAATAGTAGGACCTACAGGCGCTGGGAAAACTACCCTGACTTCTCTATTCTCCAGGTTCTACGACGTAGAAAAAGGCCGAGGATCAGTCCTGATCGACGGGCATGACATAAGGGACATATCTCGTATCTCGCTAGCATCTCAGGTTAGCATGGTTCCTCAAGAGCCATTCCTTTTTTCAGGAACTATTGCTGATAATATTCGATATAACCATACAAGTATAACGAATCAGGACATCGTAAATGCCACAATGCTAGTAGGGGCACATGATTTTATTTCAGATCTAGAAGACGGATATAACACTTATCTACATGAGCGAGGCGTCAATTTAAGTATGGGGGAACGACAATTATTGAGCTTCGCCAGGGCAATTGCAGCAGATCCTCGCATTCTGATTTTGGACGAGGCTACTGCAAACATAGACAGTGCTACAGAATCGTTCATTCAAAAGGCACTTAAACAAGTATTGAAAGGACGAACGGCTGTGGTAATAGCACACAGGCTTTCAACAATTAGGGGAGCTGACAAAATTGTAGTGCTGGATCATGGTAAAGTTATGGAAGTTGGGAATCACCAATCCTTATTGGATAACGAAGGTCTGTATGCACATTTATACAAAATGAATTATGCAGCCATTGAGAATACTGCTCCTCCTAGGAATTTCGAATAGCATAATACCAATCTATCGCAAGCGCTCATCATCGCGAACTATTATCTGAGTACGTGCTTACACAAGTAACTCCCTGTTGGCTAATGTAAAATATAATTTAACACTTCAAAGAAAAATATATGTGAGTCCAGACTCACCTTAATTAATAATTAATTCGTCAATTTCTAACATGTAGAATTATGTCAGAGGGGAAAATAATGGACTTTGGAATAGAAGGTAAAACTGCTTTAGTTACTGGTGGTAGCAGAGGGCTTGGACGTCAAGCTGCTTTATCCCTAGCCAGCGAAGGTGTTAACGTCGCTATTTGCGGCAGAACACAAGACATGCTGGATAAAACCGTAGCCGAAATTGAGGCTACGGGAGCTTCTTCAATAGGCATATTAGCAGATGTTTCCGACCCAAACTCCATCGAACCCCTCCACCAGCAGGTCGTTGAGAAATTTGGGCCCATAGACATCTTATTTAACAACGTCGGTGGCACTCGCTCAAAAACCGACATAGGAGAGTTGTCACTAGAGGACTTCAAGGCTGGCTTCGAAATTAATTTGTTTGGCGGTTTCCAATTAATGACGCTCGTTATACCACATATGAGAACCCAAAACTGGGGGCGAATAATTAACAATGCATCTATTTGGGGACGAGAATATGGTGGCAACATATCTTATATGTCAGCCAAGGCGGCTTTAATCGGAGCAACTAAACATGCCGCACTGACTCTTGCCAAGGACGGAATACTTGTGAACAGTATCGCACCAGGGTCAATATCTCACTCTCTAGGAAGCTGGGAAAAATTCCAAAAAGAGAATCCTTCCCATGTCGTAAAAGAGTTTATCAGCAACAATTTACCTATGGGCAAATTTGGATGGGCTGAGCCAGTCGGAGACCTCGTAGCATTCCTGGCTTCAAATAGGGCAGGTATGATTACTGGTGCCTGTATCGTGGTTGACGGGGGACAGAGTCACTCAATGATCTAACATAGCAGGGATCTAAAGTCCCATTATGTTGTACCCTGTGTCCACGTGCACTATTTCCCCAGTAACCCCACTAGACAGATCACTGCATAAATACAATGCCGTCTTTGCCACTTCATTCACGGTGATATTTCGACCCATAGGAGAACGCTCAGCATGTACTCGCTTCATATCCCTATATCGACTTATGACTCTAGAGGATAGCGTATCTAACGGCCCAGCTGAAATGGCATTTACCCTAACATTACTGAGGCCGAGATCTGATGCCAGTTGCTTAACTTCATTCTCCAGGGCAGCCTTTGCTGTACCCATCACATTATATCCGGGAAACACGTGCGTAGATGCTTGGAATGTCATCGCTATAACGCTCCCTCCATCGTCGCCCATTAAAGGTGCACCATATTTCACTATCGGCACTAGTGAATATGCACTAATGTCAAGGGCAAGTCTGAAGCCCTCTCGGCCTGTTTCTAAAAATGCTCCTCCCAAGTCATCTTTATTGGCATATGCTATGCTGTGTACGATTATGTCTAATGTGTCAATTTCTTGTCCTATACTGCTGTAAACGCTGGCAACATTACTGTCTTCCGTAACATCACATTCAACAAGAATTGTGCCCTCCCATTTTTCAACCAGTTTCTCCACTGTGTCTCTAACGCGATCGTTCTGATAGGCAATTATCAACCTAGCACCTGCCTGATGAAGAATTTGCGCTATGGCCCATGCTATGCTTCGGTGGTTAGCAACACCGAAAACGATTGCTGTCTTACCTGTGAGATCAACTACGTACATATAACACCTTCCCGTCTATTGTTGCTTATGAGATTTAAATTCATCCCAAAACTGATTAAAAGAACTAATAAGATGGATTTCTTCTTCCGCATTCAAAGGAAGTAATGGTGGTCGTGCTAACCCGCAATCTATACCCAATCGCTCTTTTATAAGTAACTTTGCTGCTGATTGAAATGTGTAGGGTAGTAATAAGCGTCTCAAATTAGTTCCTAGAGCTTGAGCTACCTCTGCTCTCTTGATATCACCCTCATTATACGCATCCCAGATTTCTATCCATATTTCTGGAATTATACAAAGAGGACCATCTACGCAACCCGATGAACCCAATGACAGTGCTGGCAGCATCATCATGGAATTCCCAACCATCGCCGAGAGTCCCATTTTGGCATATACACCTATATCCCAAGTAGTATTTGAGGACTGCTTCAACCCTTCTAATTGAGGAACATTATCTTGTATTTTCATCATGAGATCCGGCGTGATTTCATAACCTACAAAACCTGGGCTGTTATATACAAATAGTGGAAGATCTGCTGCTTCAGCAACTACCCTCAGGTGTTCCACTATAGCTTCATTGGTAGGGGCATAAAAAAATGGAGGCACGCAACATATAGCCTCAACTCCCACACTAGCTGCATATTCAGCCATCTTGGCAGCTCGTATAGTGGTTGGAGCTCCCACATGCATTATGTTCTTCACGCGCCCCTGATTTTGATCTACAGAAACTTTTGCAATTCTATTATTCTCCTCGTCTGTAAGATAGATGCTCTCACCAGTACCACCTGCAACCCAAAAACCATCTACGCCTGATCTTATGTTGAATTCAATGATCTCTCGGTAGGCAGATTCATTGAATTCACCTTCGGTAGTCATGGGTGTAATCATAGCAGGGTAAACCCCACGGAACAGTGATTTGTTCATCTATTGCCTTTCCAAGGTCTATCCGCCTATTTTATCACCGGATATTATTCTAAATAACAATCCCACACATAAGAACAAGGGGGTGGTCGCATGACCTCCCCCTAAGTACATTCAATTACGTAATCTATTTATGAATTCATTGATGGATCTTTAAGGAACCGCAAAATCCATTATTTTTCGAGCAGTCCAAACAATCTTTAACCTCTCCCTCACTTCCTATTCTTTCAGATCTTCTAGCCTCTCATCAGCTTGCTCTTGGGTTATCTGGCCAGCTTCCACTGCTGCTTCCAATCGCTTTTTAATAGCATCCCCGTCAATCTCTTTCTCTAAAGCACCATAATCTCTGTGGTGTGGTCGAATACCAAATCCTTTTCCCTTGTCAAAATATGGATTTTTATGTTTGGGTCCTTTAGAGTGCATCTTCCCCTTAAAAACATGCTTGCTTCCTTTAAAACCACGCTTGTTAATTCGTGGCAAACTTTCCGGTTTTGACTGCGCCCACTCAAGGTATTCATCCGCTTTTTCCTGTGTCATCTTGCCTTCTTTAACAAGGCCATCTATCTTGGCATTTAAGGCATTTTGCTTCATTTCAGCCCGAGCCTGTTTCACCGCAGCATCTACTTCCTCGGCACTAAGCCCTAATATCTGTGCTACTCTCGCCGTGAACTCAGTGGCCCGGGAATCCCCGTCATTCTCTCCCTGTGCCCAAACTATGCCGAATGAAACCGTCATTATCACCACAAGCGTTGCCGCTATAGTTAACACAACCCTGATTTTCTTCATTTTCAAATGCTCCCAGCCATTAAGGCTTACCCCCTACAGTCTAAACCATCACATCATATAAAACGAATTTCGGGTTGATGGGTTAGTGAAATAACTTCTTGCAATCGGGCGTATGTATAATCTATCCTATGCATCACCCCGGTTAAAACACATTTCTCCTACTAATTTAACTTTCACTCACTTTCACTAGCAGTGCTACCGCCACAGAAACTATGCTGGTTGCCACCCAGAATCTCAAGTCGACCATGGTTTCACGAAAAGATATTTTTCTGACAAACACATGTATAGGAAGACTAATGGCAACAATCAATGAAGCGACCACTACAGCTACGAAGATGTATTCCATACCATCACCCAATAAGCCCTGCAATCTATTCTAAACTGTGTTCGTCAGGGTTCCTTGACACCTAAAACCTAACCTTAAACATGGTCGGGGTGGCCGGGATCGAACCGGCGACTTCCTGCTCCCAAAGCAGGCGCCCTACCGCTGGGCCACACCCCGAAGCATTGTGATGATACGTTTTAGTCTTCCTTATAGCAAGTTGTATATATCAGAACTTGAAGTCTTAATCGAGCATAACATCAGCTGCATCAGTCAGCATAAGATACGGCTCGCCAAATTGGTTTGGACTATGAATGTTCCATTCTTCATTAACGGAAGATAGCTTCAGCCTAACTCCCCAGTCCCCACCAGATATTAAGTGAACCACTGCTTGTCCCGAATCCGAAACAGGTACGTACTCTGCAGGAACAGGAGAACCTTCAGACACACTGCTCCAACCTACTACATCATACATGCCGTGGGGTTTATCCGGATCAAACAATTTCACCCTGCTCACCAATACAGGATCACCTTTGGCCTCATATAACTGCATGGGCATGTATTCACAGTTGTCGTTTTCCTCAACTTCTATGTATATCTGTTTTGTCATGCCTTCCTCTACCATACGAGGTCTCATTTACTCGGTAGATTTGTTTACTACTGTGACAATGGCCTTGCTAGTCACAGCATGAACCCTGCATATATATATTCTCCCACCTCGTTAAATGTATGTTGAAATACTTCACCAAATGCTAAGTTGTCACTCTCAAAAGCTGGCTCAACACCACGCTCCAGAGGGAAGTGAGTAACATTATGTAAGATGGTCTTATCACGATTAGTCCAAATCGCAGTGGTCCCAACCTCTATTTCAACCGCCTGGTGTTCTCCTGCTCCTAATTCCGCTTGCTGAATATCTAAACGGAGAATCTTTGCTCCTGGAGGCAACGGAGTCTCTCGAGGCACTGGTATTGGAGTTGCGTCTGGCGCTGCAAATCCACAGGCACCCGCAAGCATCAGTACAAAAACGATCATAATCACTGTTCTGTAATTCATTGCCTTGTCCTCGTTTCCAAACTGCTATAAATCCAATCCAGTCGCCCTTAGGTTATTTCGAGATAAAACTTCCGAATTAACAACATTATCTGGCATTTCAGACTGGAACACCTTTGCAACCTCTCCAGCAGCCCTCTCTTCTAGCTCCAGCACTGCTTCTTGAGAAAAAAATGCTGTGTGTGGAGTGACGATAATATTCTCATGCTGTATCAAACGGTGATCTAATGGAGGGGCAACGTCCTCAACAACATCAAGTCCAGCCCCTGCTATGCTACCGGCCTCTAATGCTTCAAAAAGAGCGTCCTCATCTATTAAACCTCCACGAGCCGCGTTGACAATAAATGCTTCCGATTTCATAACCGCCAGCTCTTTTCGACCTATCATGTGTATTGTTGAAGGAATCAGGGGCGAATGCAGCGAGATGAAATCGGAGGCTCTTAACAATTCATCCATTTCAACTTTTTTTGCACCTCCTCGTTCCATTGACTCCGCATCAACCACAGGGTCAGATGCAAGTATAGTCATCCCAAACCCTCGTGCCTTGTCAGCTACGGCACGACCAATCCTCCCAAACCCTACAATTCCCATCACTTTACCTCGAAGCCTCATCATGCGCATTCCCAATCCCTCGACACCCCAGCCTTTATTTTTCGTAACTCTGTCAAATAATACTATGCGCCTGTTCCAGGCAAGTATCAGACCAATAACATGGTCTGATACTTCGTCCACGCAATAGTCAGGAACATAGGTAACAACTATTCCCTGCTGAGTAGCCTTATCTACAGCAATGTTGTCTACCCCTACACCATAACGCCCTATAACGACGCATTTCTCGGCGGATTCAACCACTTTGTCTGTAACCTTTGCAAAACAGGTCAATATGCCATCAACATCTTTTGCAAGATTTATTAGAGTGGATTCATCTCCATTAGGGGCAATTATTAGAGTCGCGTCCGCCTTCGCCAAAACAGTCTTTTCCGGTTCGACGGAGGGCCAAACGTAATCTGTGATCAAAACTTTTTTTGTCATTCTCGTTTCTCCTTACCCTGCGATACCGCCCTGAAGGTATACTCTATTGATCCATGGGCTTAAACATACATCCTTCAACAAATAAATCAAAGAAATCTTCGGTGGTTTCTAACTCCACATGCTCAATTCTCCGAACCATTTCTTCCGCAACGCTTCTCATCTTGGATGAAATAAGCATCAAGGTAGCCCCTTCGAGGGAAGTGTTTCCAACTTTATGTACTAGACCTGGGTCTACGTTTGCAATAAACCCTATTGATAACGCATTCTCCACGTCTACATAATTTGCGAACCCACCTGCAAGATACATGCGTTTCACTTCGGAAGAAGATACCCCATAACTCCTCAGTACAATACGTTGACCACAATAATTGGCTGATTTAGCTTGAGCCAACGCACTTATATCAGCTCTAGAGAGGTCAATTCCTGACTTGCTATCAACCACAAATGAATCTAGCCCACCTGATAGTACACCCAGCTCATTCATTGCCTCGCCTCGCCTGAGTTCAGCTAGTAAATCAATTAGGCCCGATCCACATATTCCCTCCGGGTTTACGCCTCCAATGGTGTCGTATTTCACATTGTCGGTATCGATTTTTACAGACTCTATTGCTCCACTATATCCAGGCATACCATACGTAACCTCGCCACCCTCGAATGCCGGTCCTGCTGGACATGAGGCAGCTAACATTCTTTCCTGATTTCCTACAACAACTTCCGTATTGGTGCCGACATCTACAAGCATCACAACTTCACTCTCTTCATCGATCCCCACCGCCAGAAGGTCAGCTACAACATCTGAACCCAAGTGACTCGCTATAAGAGGCCCTCCATAAACATGAGCTTCCGGAAATACCCTAATGCCAAGATTTTTTGCTTTTGTTTCAATGGAAGTAGAATCTCGCTCTCCAGCCAATAGTTGGTGCTCAGTGAGCGATTTGTAAGGTTTTTCTCCAATGGATTGTACGTCTATGCCAAAAATTATGTCCCTCATAGTGGCATTCCCTACGATCACCACTTCATATATTCGTCTTCTGTGAATTTTTAGGGCCCTGCACATGTCGCCAATTTCAAAATTTACCGAAGAGAGAATAACCTGTTGTAATTCACCGTGAAAACGCCCCCCATCGTAAGAGATCCTATTCATTATGTCGCTGCCACCAAATCGCTGTGGATTTTCAAAAGAAGCCGTATATAGTACCTTGGCACTCTCCAAGTCGATAAGATTAAGGACCACTGTTGTTGTCCCTAGATCGATAGCTAGTCCCAATATCGTGTCACGGTAGTCGTCAATCCTATTTCCTTTAAAATAAACTCCGTCCCCCTTCTTAACAGTAAACGGGTCAAGAGCAACCTCCCTGTGTAGTGAATGAGATAGTATTCTAGGTTGGCGTCTGAGAACAGCGAATTCTATGTCTGGCGTCGTGTCAAGCACACGCGCTTGACAAGCCAATCTATAGGTGTCTCGCAGAAATTTTTCTTCGTCGCGTCGAGGGGTCAGTGCATCAATTCCTCGCCGCACTTCCACGATGCACTCGTGGCACTCACCGCTCCGCCCGCAAGAAGTTGGGACACGCAATCGCAAGCTGTCGGCGTAATCAAATAAAGACCTGCCGGCGACTAGATCTAAGGTAATGTCACCGTGGTGAAGAGGAGACATAAATTAACTCAGTCTCTGACTATAAATTATCGCCGCCACTCGAAGTCATGTGGCGACTATCCCAGTTACTACACAAAACGGACTACGAAATATCATCAGATGATTCCCAGGCATCCCTGTAATCCAAGTTGTCGCTTCCAACACAAATATAAAGTGCGCCTTCAGGAACATTCCTGTTTTGATTACGACACCCAAACCCTGCAGTACATCTGTCTTCGACGTTCTTATACGGACACCTCCAAGAAGACACCTCATTGACAGAATCAGATATTCCTTTAAAAATATTGTAGAGCCTAGCCAAGCTACCTTCATATTTTTCTTTGTCAACTTTGTGATGCAATTTTGTAACTCCGAATACATCTACGCGTTATAGGCTCACGGACCTTTACGAATTCTTCGCAGCGATAAGTTCCTTAGCCATATCTACGCATTCAATAGCATCTTTACCATACCCGTCTGCACCCATATCCTCTGCAAATTCCTGTGTCACTGGTGCACCTCCCACTAGTATCTTGACATCCTCCCGAATGCCTTCATCTTCGAAGGCTTGAATCACCCTGCCCATATTTGGCATAGTTGTGGTAAGAAGTGCTGACATACCCAAAACACCCGCCCCATGATCCATTACGGCATCAATAAATTCCTCTGGTTTTGTGTCTACGCCCAGATCATGCACTATAAAACCTGCGCCACGTAACATCATAATACATAGATTTTTACCGATATCGTGGAGATCTCCTTTTACTGTCCCCATTATTACTTCACCAACAGGAGGTATGTCTGACTCAGACAGTATAGGCTCTATATGTGCCATACCGGCCTTCATGGCCCTCGCCGAGATCAAAACTTCAGGCACAAATATTATATTGTCTCTAAACTTGATACCTACTATAGCCATGCCGGCTATCAGTCCGTCATCCATAACCGTATTAGCCGTGAAGCCTTTCTCTAAAGCGTCACTAGTGAGGCTATCAACTTCATTATTGTCACCCCTGATCAACGCGTAAGCTATTTCTTGCATCAAAGGATCTGCTTCTTCAAATAAATCCCTGATGTGCTGTGCTTCAAAAGGCTTAGCTATATGAACCATCTCTTTTTCCAAGCCTTCATTAACTATGGGCATCATTCCACTCCATTGAATTCCATCATATTTTAACCAAACTATTATTCGAGTGTCAGGTCCGTTTGTCAAACTTTATTTCTTGGTTTACCTACCCGTACCGACTCTCCTAGCCAAGCTTGCCATCTCTAAAAGCCATAATGTAATTAGTGCAAAATTCGTCATTTCCAGTGAGCATATCTAGAGTTAATTTAACAGGTTCAGATTCGATGTCTAAATTAGAAACTAAGTCAAGTTTTGTATTTAATGGATCCACAATCCCACTATCTATCCCTGCTTCAAGTGCTAGATATATAAATGTTTTATTGATTAAGCTTCGCTTCGGCATACCAAAGGAAACATTACTCAAGCCTCCTCCTATGTGGATATCACTACCGTATATCTCTCGAAGTGACCTAACTGCGTTGAAGTAGTGGTTCCCGTTTTGTGGGTCTACTGAGATCAGAAAAACAATTGCGTCCACGAACACGTCTTTTAGACTTACCCCTTTGCCCGTCACATGTTCCATTATTCCTTTGACGTTTGTGACTCTATCTGCAGCGTCTTGAGGCATACCAGTGGCACTAGTTGCCATCACCATAATACGTGCGTCATGCTCCAATGCCATATCTAAAGCATCTAGGCGCTCAAAAGCTACAGAATTTACCAAGGGCCTGCCAGCACGGCCATCATAAGAAGAAAGCCCTTCTGAAATTATCTCTGACAGTGACGAATCTATGCAGGGTGGCACAGAGGAAATTGCCTGGATTGTCTCAACTGTCCAACGCATACACCGCTTTTGTATTCCTACTTCATAATGTACTTCATCGACATTGATATCTAGATAGTCTGCCCCAGATGCGATTTGCTTCTTGACCTCATTCCGTATGTAGGCTGCACCTTCTTCCTGTTGATTAGCATCATCACTGATTCCTTTCATCATAGCGATAAGAAAATGCTTAATCTGTCCTTGTTCATACGGCTGGGTTTTTTTGTACCAATCAGGTACCGTGAGGTGGCGTTGTTCTCCGTTATCACCTTTAAAAGGTACTGCCTCCGTTCCGTCATCTAGGGTTACGACACGTTTCCCTTTTTGCAACAGAACCCTCGTCGCATGAATATTCTCTCCGATTATAGTGAATTGTTCCGGAGTTATATTTATTCTGCTCACTTTATATTTCCAATCCTCGTTATTTTCAGTTTGTTTCGAGTGAGTGTTCTTCCATCCAAGATTTCACAGCATTGGGAATCTCTAATAGATTCTCTAATTTTGTTGCCAGCGGTATTGCACACTCTGGAGCAATCATATTCACACCCGCATCCATACAACGGTACACTTCGGCACGTACATCTTCAGGGCCTTTGCTGTAAAGAGTCACGGGATTATTTATATTACCTATTAAAGCTATCCGACCATCTACAATATCCATCGCCTTCTGAGGATCATTCATGGAATCAAAATGGAATGCAGCCATATTATTCTGAGCGATGTAGTCCATGCGGTCCAGCGTGTTGCCACATATATGTAGAATAAGCGGAACTTCAAGTACTTCCGCCATTTCTTGATGAAGTTCTAACAAAAATCGCTTGTAATATTCCCCGCTTACTAAATCCCCTGTCGCATGATCAGGAAAGGTTAGCGCATCGGCACCCGCATCTATTTGTGCCTGTCCAAATAACACAGATATCTCTTTGAGTTTGTGTAAACATTCCATTGTCATTTTTGGATCATCTATACTCATTAACAGAAACATTTCAACCCCAAACACGTGGTAAGCCAGAGTCCACGGACCCATCGTCTTGCCGATAATTGCAACTTCATCCCCAAATTCTTCCTTAAGTATTGAAATTGATCGAGTAATCGCTATATTATCTTTGTGTTCAAGGAAACCAGACGGGATTTTGATGTCTCCTATGCCTTTCCAAATGGGATTGTACATTCTCACAGTAGGCCAATTGTCTTTCTGCTCCCACTGCATCTCACAACCCAATGCGGATGATTCTTGGATAATTGAAAAGTAAGGCATTATGGAATCAAAACCAAGTTCTGTGTAGCCGGTGGCTGCTAACCTAGCGTTTAGCTCTGGGTCTCTATTAGCGTCAGGAAACGGAGCGTCAACCATGTCCATTAATTCGACCGTAGCTACGTTGGTGGGGTTTGCAACGGGCGGTCTGTCCACAGGCTTGCCTGTGAGCGCGTTTAGCACTCGCTCTCGGGAAGTCATCGTCTCTACAAATACCATCTGACAGGCCTCCTTACACAAATTAGTCGTAAAATACTCGATTTTTGAAATGTTTTACCCAATTTACATTACCGGCCTATACGGATCTAAAGGCATCATTGTTCACGTCGGTGGGGTGAATCCCAGAGTACCTGTTGTCATCTGCCCACGCAGCGCCTCCTCAGCCATCTGATCCTCGACACCAGTAATATTTCTGGCATAGGGCAGTGTCAGACGCACTAATTCATCGTGCCTAAACCCGCATTCGAAAGAAACTCCATCTTTATCATCTGTCTCTTTCATTTCTCCATAGCGAATCAGTCCTCTTGTCACAGCCTTTATACGTTGTGCTGCATTGGGTGCATCCCCTTCGACTTCAAGCTTATATATCCATTTTTTGTCAACCTGTTCCGCGCTGAATCCCAACATCAAATCTGACCTGAGGTCTTTCGTTTTGCCAGTTGGAAGTTCATAGCCTGCAGGCTTCTCCACTGCCATCGCAAGTAAGAATTTGAGAGATTTCTCGTGAAGGTTACCGCAGTTAAATTTCAACTTGTTGTGAGTATCCTCAACTACCCCTAAGCCACCAAGCCGAACCAACTGGTCTCGAATTTGCTCCATCCGACCCTCGACTCCATCTTTACTACTAAAGGTCCAAATGGTGCCAATTCCGTCCTTAACATATAGACCCACGCTAATTTCTTGAAAATTAGGATCTATCGGAACCAACTCAACGCATTTGCCATATTCCTGAATTACCCTCACAACTCTACCTTTTTCAGCTGATCTTAAATTGGACATATAACCGCACCTTAACCGTTTGAGAATAGCTCGCACTTCGGCAAGTTAATTCTTTACCTCTCTGCATATAGACTTTATGTGTCTGGGCGTAGTTCCACAACACCCCCCAACAATATTTATCCCCATTTTTACCATCCTATAGAATCTGCTAGCCATATAATCTGGATCCTCAGGATATACTACCTGCCCTTTGCGGATGACTGGAATCCCCGCATTCGAGTGAATTATCGTATATCCACTCGCCGCCTCCCTCATTTCACGTGCTACTTCAAGCATAACATCAATCCCGTTACCGCAGTTAGAACCTACTACATCTGCCCCTTCGTTTTCGAGTTGAATTACGGCCTCTTTAGGAGTTATCCCCATCATAGTGAATAACCCCCTAGGACCCTTATCGAATGTCATTGTTGCAATCACAGGTAATTTAGTGTTGTCTTTCGCAGACCGAACCGCAAGCACAGCTTCCTCTATAGCAGTCATGGTCTCAATCACTATAGTGTCCGCTCCCCCCTTTTCCAACGCAATTACCTGTTCGGTGAATGCGTCCTTCATTTCAGATTTACTGACATCACCTAAAGGGGAAACAAATTCCCCAGTTGGGCCAACGGACCCGGCAACGATTCCGCTAGCTGGTGCTACAGCATTCACATGCTGAGCAGCCATGGTATTAAATTCTTCTACCCTGTCGCCATTCCCGTATTTCTCCAGCATGAATTTTGTGCCGCCAAATGAATTTGTCAAAACTATGTCTGATCCTGCTTCAAAATATTCCGCAGCCATCTTTCTCACTGTTGCCGGTTGCGTCACATTAAATTCTTCCGGACACCCTCCTGGCTCTAATCCATGAGACTGTAGATAAGTTCCTGTAGCACCATCAGACACTAAAACATTACCAGAATCCAACCGTTCTAGAAGGGTCATGTCATAACCTCAAATAACCGCATCATCCATCCATTTATCTATTGATCCAGGGGACGCGTCTCTGTTGCCAGACCGATGTAGCTTCCTTATCCTCTCAACAAAATCACGTGGAAATTTGATGTTATACATATCAACAACATCCTTTGCAATTTCTTGCGGATTGCCCATTACTTCATCTTCCTTACCCCATTCCCACGAGTCTAGATAAGCATCAGTTCCGTTACTGCCATCAAACATTGCGACAGCGTCCACGCCTTGCTGAAAACGGTCATCTAGTATCTTTGAAATACTGCCTGATTCGTCTTCCACACGCACTTGAGTAGGGATTTCTTTCCAATACAGTACTCGGACTATTGCCATCTACTAACCTCTATTACTAAAGTTGGATATCGATTAATGGATATCCTGTACTCCACACTAAGGATATAACATTCATGTCGATATTATATCTACAGCGGTGACAGGCATCAATCCAAAATCGCACCTAAATTCTTTAGATAACTGTCAGATTGACCACGATAAACGCATAGTGTTACACTCGCGCCGGCATTATGAACTCTCACGGTGTGGTGTAAAGCAGGTGTCAGATCGCGACTTAGCATTCCTCTCAATCGCTGAGCAAAAACAGCTCATTCAAACTAAAATGCTCTCCCCTGTTGAGTTGACAGAGTTGTATCTTGATCGGATAAACAAGCTTGACCCTAAACTCAATGCGTATCTCACTGTGTGTCATGAAGAAGCGTTAGTCTCTGCAAAATTAGCTGAAGACGCTGTGGTACAAGGGAATGAATTAGGACCGCTACATGGAATCCCTATATCTATAAAAGACCTTGAAGACACCCAAAATATCAAAACTACGAATGGCTCATTAGTATACAAAGACAGAGTCCCTAAAAATGACTCTATAGTAGTGGAGAGGGTAAGGAGGGCGGGGGCAATCATCTTGGGAAAAACTAATACTCCAGAATTCGGGCTCCTAGGCCGTACAGAAAACATGTTAGGCCCCCCCTGTAATAACCCATGGAACACTGCTCGAACGTCGGGCGGATCCAGCGGAGGGGCTGCTGCTGCTGTAGCATCCGGTTTGTGTTCCTTAGCCACCGGGAGTGACGGAGGAGGATCTATACGTATACCTTCTAGTTTCTGTGGTGTCTACGGTATAAAGCCGACCCAGTACCGCGTACCATCCTATCAGGGAGTAGACCAGCCTTTCATCAGAAATCTTTTTAGTCAATCGGGGCCCATAGGAAGGTCTGTCAGAGATTGTGCATTACTCCTCCAGGTTCTGTCAGGACATGACTACAGAGATCCGTCATCGATTCACGAATCCCCCGAAGACTATCTAGAAGCTGCCAATCTTGAAAGTGCCAGATTTAGGATAGGCTGGAGCGCTGACTTCGGCTATGCACCAATCGACAATGAAGTTCTACACACAACTTTCAAAAGTACTAAGGTTTTTGAAAGCCTCGGAAGCAAGGTTGATGAAGTAGACATCTCACTTGGAAACAACGTCTTTGATAGTTTTTGGACGTTGTTTTCAGCAAGCGTTTTTGCTAAAAACCCTAACCTATTAACAGAACATTGCGATGAACTGACTGACTACAGCAGAGAATCCTTTCAGTATGGAGCATCGATTACAGGAGCAAAATATTCAACTGCCTTGGGGGAAATAGAAAAGATAAAGGCGCTTTTCAAAAATATTTTTGAGTCGTACGATCTGATCATAACACCCACAACGGCTGTGACAGCATTCCCTCACGGGAATCCACCTGATAGAATAAACGGTCAATTAGTAAATCCGTTCTGGGGATATCTCCCACACACGTATCCAATCAACATGATTGGGAATCCCGCAGCGAGTATCCCCTGTGGATTCTCGCCAGAAGGGCTACCCATAGGAATACAAATAATTGGTAAAATAGGAGACGAATCATCAGTAATATCTGCCTCAGCCGCGTTCGAAAATACGCAGCCGTGGATCCACCAAAGGCCTATAGTTTCATAGCTAATCATTGTAAATGGAGAATATAACAAAGTGACCCAAGATTTAGCCTTCACTTCAGCAGTCGACCAACGCAATGCAATCGCAAAAAAAGAAGTATCACCTGTAGAACTAACTAAACTGTACTTAGATCGCATTGAACAGCTAGACCCTCATCTTAATTCGTTCATCACTGTCACCAAGACCGAAGCGCTTGAAACTGCCCAGAAAGCAGAGGATTCCATTATGAAAGGTGAGCCTCTGGGCCCGCTTCATGGTCTCCCTACAGCTATAAAAGATTCTGAAAACACGCGCGGAGTACCTTCTACCCAAGGATCACTTGTATTCAAAGATTTTGTTCCGACTGAAGATTCTGTAATAGTCGAACGAATCAAGAAGGCTGGAGCTATAATTTTAGGTAAAACCAATATGCCTGAGAATGGTGATTTGGGAACAACAGAAAATCGCCTTGGAGACCACTGTCGCAATCCCTGGAACACTGACCGTACCGCTGGTGGGTCTAGTGGAGGATCTGCTTCAGCCGTAGCTGCCGGATTGTGTTCACTGGCATCCGGAGGCGATGGCGGAGGATCAATTCGAATCCCGGCAAGTTTTTGCGGGACATACGGCATAAAGCCCACGCTTGGTCGAATACCACTATACAACGGAAGCAAATCCCCCGTCACTGCCAATCACTTTACTCAATTAGGACCTATAAGTAGAACTGTTGCTGATTCTGCTCTGATGCTACAGGTGCTGGCCGGATACGACTCTCGCTCACCAGCAACCATACGGCAAGAGCCGGATGACTACTTAGCGGCGACCCAGAAGAACATTAAAGGGCTTAAGTTGGCGTGGAGCTCTGATTACGGATACGCTGCAGTTGATCCTGAAGTGGTCAGTGTTTGCCATTCTGCTCTTTCTGTTTTCAATGACATCGTTGGGGCTGTAGCTGAATCCGACTTAGAACTCACTGATCCTTTTGAACCTTTCTGGACCCTTTACACTACCGTATCCTATGCTCGTTCTGGACGGATGCTTGAAGATCATGCAAATGACTTGACGTGGTACGGTCGTGAGGTACTAGAAAATGGCGCCAAAGTAACTGGCGCTGAATATGCCAAGGCTCTCGGAAAAGTTGATGTTATCAAGTCGCTGTTCGCTAATCAGCTAGAACAATATGATCTGTTACTCTCGCCAACGATGGCTCTTCCGGCTTTCGATGTGGGACAACACCCCAAAGAAATAAATGGACAAGCAGTTCATCCGTTCTGGGGATTCTTGCCATTCACGTTTCCAATCAACATGATTGGATATCCCGCTGCCAGCATTCCTTGTGGGTTTTCCTCAGAAGGACTTCCAATCGGACTTCACATAGTAGGAAAACCTGGTAGAGAAGACACTGTATTGGCCGCGTCTGCGGCATTCGAAAGAGCAAGACCCTGGATACAGGAACGACCTCCTATATCATAAGAATCCTGCCTGACTTTCTATAGGCACATTCAGTTAGTGCTGCTATGCGGCTCGAAAATGCATTCCTTGCAAACTGACTCTGGGATCAATCCCCAATTCATTAGCCTCGTAAAAACATAGCATCCACAGCAAAACCCTACCGCTGACTCCAAGAAGGCGAATGCCGTTAGAACAGATATAACTATCCTTGCGACATCAGCAGAATTTAGCCCAAAGTGAAGGATCACTGCAGCTACCGAAAATACTAGCCCCACCGACTGAGCAAATCGCTTAGGCGGACCCGGAACCAATCTTGGTTTAGCTATCCTGTCGGCAATAACACGGGTTGCCAGAAGCCCCACAGGGCTCAGTGTAGGACCCGTCGCCACCCTTGCAAAAAATCCGTACAACAATACTAAAAGCACCCATGGATTTCCTGTAACAACGTAGGATAAAGAAATGAAAACAACCGCGGCTGCCACGGTTCTTGCTGCCACTTCATTAACTGGGTTAGGAAAGCTGAATATCGATTTTAGTGAAACTGACATCTTTTGCCTCTATACAATATATTGTTGACTAACCTTGCATTCAATTATAACCCCTACCTATGAACCGTTTCTATATCTAAATCGGGTTTAAGTAAAGAAATACTACCTGTTTCTCTTCTTTCGTCTAGTCTATGCCTTTTGATGAATTAAAACCGGAAAGACAACATAACGTCGCCAAGTTACCCCTTGGAGGTAGTCATATCAAGAGTGATACGATGAATCTCGCAATACACCACAAAATTAATTACAGGGTATTAGACTTCAGAAGTATTAAGAGTTAGTAGCTATGAAAATATCTGGTATTAGAACAATCGGCGTGGTTCACATTCTGGCCTTTTTAGGAATAGCACTAGGCATTACAAATATTGGTTGTGAACCGCAAAGCGAAGACCCGATCCTTTTCACCTCAGATGGCAAGGGCGCGGAACGTGGTAAAGAGATATATTCTTACTCGCTAAAGGATGGCTCTGAATATAACTTGTCACAAAGCTCTGGGTTGAGTGAGTATGGTCCGTCGATATCCCCAGATGGCAATCGCGTGGCGTTTATATCCTCAGGTGCAGAGAGGCATTTGCTTGAATTCATGCTTTTAAACGGATCCGAAAGACAGAAGCTGCATGTATTTGAATCAGGTCAAAATATCGGTCAAATTATGTATAGGTGGTCTCCTGATAGTAAAAGAATAGCCTTCGTAGACCAAACGGGGTCTCTGTTTGTTGTAAATGTTCAGAGTTCAGAAACGGAGCTAGCAACTGAACCCGCCCAGATAACAGATTTATACGCTCACGACGTGGGAGGGTGGTCTAGAGACGGCAACTGGGTTGTTTTTTCTGTCGCGGACGAGGGGTTCGAAGGAATTTACAAAAGAAACCCTGACGGCGTGAATGAATTCAGATTAACTGAAACCCCGGACACAAAGCCTCTCTGGTCTCCAGACTCAAAAAGGATCGCCTTTCTTTCAACCAGGGATGGCAACAAAGAAATATACATTATGAGGGAAGATGGTTCTGATCAAAGAAGACTGACTAGTAACGATGCCACTGAATCCCATCTGGCGTGGTCTCCTGATGGTAAATATTTAATGTTTGTTTCAAATCGAGATGGCAACACTGAAATTTATCTAGTAGAAATTTCTGGAGGGAAACAGATCAGACTAACCCATAACGCAGGTAACGATTACAGCCCTGTATGGTCACCAGACGGAAACAGTATCGTATTTGTCTCAGAATTTGATGGCGACGCCGAATTAGTGATAATGGACCGTAGCGGAGACAATCAAAGACAAATTACCAAAAATGAACATGCTGACTTCGACCCAGATTGGTAATTTTCGAAACCTTGTTGGGACCAAACGGCCGTTGCTACAATTATGGTCTGACGCCCTAACATAATTATTCATAGAGGCACCTACAATGTCTAGTGAAAACATAGAATTAGATACATCAATTGCAAATGGCAAAATAGAATATCGACGCGTAGCCGTAAAAGCTGGAACTACTCTGTTGACGCGGAGTAATGGTCGTCTAAATATGCAAGTGATGTCTGCCTTAGTGGAGCAACTGTCGCAACTTGGTGAACGCGGAGTGGAAACTTTACTAGTTTCTTCCGGCTCAGTAGCAGCCGGCAGGCATGTCCTTGGGGTAAGACAAGACGAACGTGATGTTCCTTTAAGACAAGTTCTTGCTGCTGCTGGCCAAGGCCGACTTATGCATGCTTACGAACAGCTCTTTGACTGGCATCAGATTCCTGTCGCCCAAGCCTTGCTGTCTAGAAAAGATCTTCGAGACCGCCTTGGCTATCTAAACATCCGGAACACTCTGTTGTCCTTACTGGCCAGAAAAGTAGTGCCTATTATAAATGAGAATGATGTCGTATCAGTTGACGAATTGGAAGGTGAAGTTTTCGGTGATAATGACAATCTTTCAGCTCTTGTGGCTAATATAGTAGATGCTGACCTCTTGGTGATGCTAGGGGAAATCGAGGGCTTATTTACTGCTGATCCCCACAGAGACCCCAACGCTCAACTTGTACCATCTGTAGATAAATTTGATGAGGAAATTGAGGCCATGGGTGGTGGTGCATGGGACTCTAAAGGCAGGGGTGGGATGTCAACCAAATTGGAAGCTGCCAAAATAGCCATCGAGTCCGGGATAGACGTAGTAATAGCCAGTGGCTTTACAGAAAATGTCCTTACGCGGTTAGTGGATGGAGAGCGTATCGGAACTTTTTTCCCTGCAACTAGTACGAAAATTGAGAGTCGAAAGAGGTGGATACTTAGCGGTGTTTCTGAAAAAGGCATTATCGTTATAGACGAAGGGGCCTGTAATGCCCTGCTGGATGACAGTAGCAGCTTGCTGCCTTCCGGTGTCCAAAAAGTTTCGGGAGCTTTTGATCGTGGAGATATCGTTTCTGTTACGGATATACTTGGCACGAAACTGGCTGCCGGCATCACTAACTATGAATCTGCCGAACTCGCCACAATCAGCGGAGTTCAATCAAATCGCATTCATGAATTATTAGGACATCATTACGGAGACGAAGTCATCCATCGCGACAATATGGTGATCCTATAAGATGTAGATTCCTGCCAGGAGGTAATCGTGAAACCATCGGATCTTATAGATCTTGGGAAACGGGCTCAATCTGCTTCCAAGTCTCTAGGCAAACTAAGCGATGATTCTAGAAAATTTGCCCTCGACCAGATCGCGTCAGGCCTTGAATCAAACTGCGATAATATACTGTTAGCAAATCAACGGGACGTACAAATCGCAAAGGATAATTCTTTAAACAGTGCCTCTATAGACAGGCTTTTATTGGACCTAAACGTGTTGCAATCCATGGCCAACGATGTCCGTACTATAGCCGCCTTACCCGACCCTCTTGCCGAAAAGTTTGATGAGCGTACTTTACCAAACGGCCTAAATATTGCCCGCAGACGTACACCCCTCGGCGTCATAGGTGTCATATACGAAAGCCGTCCTAACGTTACCATCGACATATCTGCACTTTGCATGAAATCAGGCAATGCCGTGATTCTACGAGGAGGTAGCGAGGCTATTCATTCTAACACCGCATTGGTAAACCTTATCAAGAATTGCCTTGACTCATCGGATGTACCCCCAGATTCAATACAGTTCATCAATTCTCCTAATAGAAAAATTGTGGATCAAATGCTAGAAATGAAAAATTATATAGACTTGATGGTGCCGAGGGGCAGCTCTTCCCTCGTTCATAAAGTAGCGTCAGGTGCCAGTATGCCTGCCATAACCGGTGGCATAGGCGTGTGCCATATGTACGTGGACGAAAACGTTGAATTAGACATGGCGGTCAACCTTGCACGCAGCTCAAAAGTTGAAAAACCTTACGTGTGTAATGCCCTAGATACCTTGTTGGTCCATTCCAGTGTAGCTAGTGCCTACCTACCTCGCATAGTAAATGTGTTAACTGAAAATGACGTAGAGATTAGATGCGACCTCAGAGCACTTAGCCTCCTCGGCAACCCCAGCAAGCCTAATATCGTCCGCGCTACCGACCAAGACTGGGGCATCGAATTCCTTGCACTTAGAGTAGCCGTCAAGGTCGTGGACTCTCTGCAAGACGCACTCGATCATATTGACACCTACAGTTCCGGACACACAGATGTCATAGTTACCGAAAACACTGCCGCCGCCGCAAGATTCTTAAACGAAGTAGATTCCAGTGTCGTGATCGTTAATGCCAGTACTCGTTATAACGACGGAGGAAGGCTTGGCCTCGGGGCAGAAGTTGCAATAAGCACTAATAAATTGCATGCGCGGGGGCCTATGGGGCTCAAAGAACTCACTTCGTACAAATGGACTGTTGAAGGAGCCGGACAAACCCCTAAACAGGCATAGATTTCACAAAGGAACCGCTGAGACATGAAAACTTTTTACTTCGAAAGGGAATGCAGAACTGCCAATTCAGAATGCTATACCATCCTCCGAGGCGAGACATCCCTTGGGCGAATAGATTTACATTATACAGATGCCGTA